>Ga0137307_100085_pt1 | contig 139996 bp, 161 predicted proteins | sample NAcewD2O_March_2_FD_97180 | JGI IMG/M metagenome (GOLD analysis project Ga0137307, IMG submission 97180) | Mouse cecal microbial communities from Vienna, Austria - N-Acetylglucosamine amended D2O_March | ecosystem: Host-associated > Mammals > Digestive system > Large intestine > Cecum | place...
CAGTACGTTACTTGTTAAAACCAAATAAAACACATAGTTGAAGAAATTGCAGAAAATTTAGGTTTTGGTGTAAAAAAGCAGAACAGCCTGCATAGCTTCAGACAGAGTAAGGCAGAACAAAAATTTAATATTGTAGCCATAAAGCAAGGAAATAACTGACGATTCAGATTTGTTTCTTTGTTTTTTTATGGCATTTTTTCAGAAACTTGTGGATATGGCAATGCCAATAAGTCCATTTCCTTACACAGCGTCAGGGCAATTACGGAAAATGGAAAGGATTAAAATTATGAATAATGTGACAGGTAATTGCACCAGTGCAAAAGCGAATATTACAGTAAAAGCGGTTTTTGATGGCAAACAGAGCGGACAGCAGGCATTTATGAAGCTGATACAAAGACAGTACCGTATCAATGGGGCAGATACACAAAATACTGATATTGACAAAACAACATACAATATTGACAAAACACAATATATCGATTATACTAAAGACAGTGAAGCAAATGTTGGCGGTACAACTGTTGGTTTTGCGGAAAACGGAGGACAGCATGATGGATTCTAATTTCGCAGCATTACAACAGCTTCACGGCAATTTACGGGTTGCCATATATTGCAGGCTCTCAAAGGACGATAACCTTGACGGGGAAAGCGCAAGCATACACAACCAGCGTGATATGCTGGAAACGTGGTGTCAGGAGCATGGTTTTACCGTTGCGGGTGTATACGCTGATGACGGATATTCCGGCTTATACATGGACAGACCAGACTTTCAAAGAATGTTAGCCGATTGCAAACAAGGCAAGATTGACATTGTAGTGACAAAGGATATGTCAAGGCTTACCCGAAACAGCACACATTCAGGGCAGTTGAGGGACGAATTTTTCCCAAAACACCATATCCGCTACATAGGCGTCACAGACGGCGTGGATACGGGGAAAGATGATGACCTTATCGCATTCCGCAGTGTTTTTAACGAGATTTATTCAAAGGACATCGGAAAAAAGGTACATTCCTCTTATGTCATCAAGGCGAAAAAGGGAAAATTCACAGGATGCATCGCACCGTTTGGCTACATGAAGTCACCGGAGGACAAAAACTTCCTGATACTAGACAAAGACACCGCTTGGATTGTGCAGAAGATATTCGGATGGGCGGCTGAAGGGCATGGAACGAACTGGATCAGGCGCAGACTGGAGGACGAGAAAATCCCCGCCCCCTGCTGGTGGAACAGAAAGAAAGGCTTGCGTAACCATGTGACCAAATGGGAAAAGGAATACGGCGAAAAAGGCATTTATATGTGGGATTTCTCTACAATCAAGCAGATACTCGCCAATCCTGTTTATATCGGAACGATAGCGTCACAGAAGGCGGACTATCGTTTTAAGGTCGGCTGGATTGGGGATAAAAAGCCGGAGGAATGGATTCAGGTGGAGAACGTGCATGAGCCGCTTGTGGATATGGACACTTACAATCTTGTGCAGGAAAAAGTGAAGATGCGCAAAAGACCGGACGCATGGGGCAACTACGGGATATTTGCAGGACTTGTCAAATGCGGGGAATGCGGCAGCACCATGAACCAGCGTGTGGCAAATGCGAAGGCAAAAACAAGGATACTGACCTGTGCAAAGTATAACCGTTACGGTGTGGCGCATTGCAGCCAGCACCGGTTGGAGCTTGACACGCTGTATCAGATTGTTTTGGAGCAGATACGCTCGTGTGCGGCACTTGCCCTTGCAGACGAAACAAAAGTCATGGAGGAGTTACGGAAAAGCTGCCAGTGTGACAGCGAGGAAGAAAGCAGGCGCATAAAAGCAAAGCTTTCCGAGAGTGAGCGCAGACTTTCCGAACTGGATTCGCTGATTTCCAAACTTTATGAGGACTGGGTGGCGGGCAGGATTAACGAAACGAATTTTACCCGCATGATGGAGAAAGCACAGACTGAACAGGAAACCTTACAGAAAAAGGCAGATACGATGCGTGAGCGTCTTGACGGGGCGGCAAAGGAACAGGAGGACAATTCAAAGTGGCTTTCACTGATAAGGCAGTATGCAGATATCAGGGAACTTGACAGGGAGATGCTGCATCTGCTCATCAAAGAGATTGTTGTCCATGAGGATATGGCGGATGGAAAATGCAACACAACAGTGGAGATACACTTTAATTTTATGAAACAGGGAAGCCAGCTTACGGTGAAAAGTTAAGCTGATGCTTTCAAAAACCGCATACAGGGGAATAAAGTTTATCCCCTGTGGCGGAGAAATATCTACAAAATGCAATCAAATCTTGAAGTTTCACAATCATTTCGATTATTATTCAACTATTTAGGTATGACACAGTTAATCCCACCAGCAGTAATAAGCAGAATGCCCCTCCTCAATAAAAGTTTCCGCTGGCAATAAATCGCCATGTACTCCGACAACAAAAGCCTGCTGTGCAAAGTCAGGACGTTCTTCCCCGATATCGCTTGGAAAGATATCTTCCGGCGCATGAAAAATGTGCTCAATTTCAGAAAGGGATAGTCTGCTGAGAACAAGGAGCGTCTCAGCAGAAAGAACAAATGTATTTGTATAAGCCGCATGTTCATATTCCTCATAGCCGTAAACCTGCACAAAAATTTTTACTGTCTGGTCTGCGGCAAGCACCTGTTGAATGAGGTCAAGATAGGGCTGTTTTCCCTCGAGACGCTCGCATACAAAGTCTGTGAAGTCGTCATCGGGGTCGAGATAATCCTGATAAGTGAACCAGTACTTTGTCTGGTAGCTGCGGGTGGCTTCGGCGGTTTTTAGAAGGGGGATAATGGTCTCTTTTTGCTGTTGATGCATGGGACACCTCCGTTTGGCGTTACTGCCCGGCAAAATAGTTTTCCACAAACTCTTTACAGCCTTTTACATTGGCGCCGATAATCGGTTCACCGACCATGGCACCGGTCTGGTCTACAAAGAAAGTGGTTGGAAAAGCAATAATATTTGACATAAAACCGCTGAAATCGTCATTGGGAATCAGGTTGGTAAATTCAACATTGGCTTTTTGTGCAATGGTCTGTGCAAGTTCAATGTGCTGTGTGTCGTTTTCGCCGTTAATGTCCCCGACAATGCCAATTAGCTGTACATCGTCGCCCATCTCCTTTGCCCACTCGGCAAGCTCAGGCATTTCTTCGATACACGGCCCGCAGAAGGTTCCCCAGACATTGACGACAGTGAGTTTCTTTTCTGAAAAAACAGAGGAATCCACCTCAGTGCCGTTGATATTCTTGGTGGTAAAGGACGGCATGACATTCCCGGACTCTACAGGAATAAATGTGAGGGTATCCCGGACCGTCTGCATATAGTCTTTGCAGGCATGGTAGTCAGCAGTTTCCGCGTCATTTAATGTGCCGTCGTCAAGCTCTGGAACGGAGATGATATAGGTGTAGCCGTCATGGGTTCCCAGCACTTCGGCGGGCGTGTAATAGGTGAAATCCTCCGGTTTGCCGCCGCCTGCGATGCCAGTTTCGTACTGCGCGGTTTCGACCATGACCACTTCCATCAGGCAGCGGACCGAGGAACTGATTTTGTCAAGGTAATCCATCACAACCTCCTGCGTCAGCTCTGCTTGAGCGATAGAGTTGGCTTCTTTTAAGAGAGCGGTTGCAGTCGGGCTGTAGTAAAAAATACCTATGTTTTTATAACCCTTTGTATTTTCACTTGCAGATTCTAAGATGACACCCTTGTCAATATATTCCTGTGCGATAGAAAAGCAAAGCCCGCGTTCTTTGACATTGGTGACAACCGTGTCATTTTCGGAGACCGCAGAGGTGCTTGAATCAGGAGTTTGCTTCGGTGTTTTGGCGTCGCACCCGATGAGGGTGCATGCGATAAAGAGTGAAAGTAAGACGGTACAGTGTTTTTTATTTTTCATATAAATCTCCTCCATGAGAAGCAGACGCTGGTGAGACTGCTTTGTTTTTTGCGTTATGGTTTTTCTGCCGATGGTTTGTTTTGTGCGGCAGTTGATGTTTCGGAACGGAAACCAAGCCGTATCGCCCGCTTCGGGCAGACGGCTGCACAGGCGCCGCAGCGAATGCACTCGGCGGAGTTTGGGGCGGCGACGGGGTCAACGTCCATTTTGCAGGTGTGGGCGCACTGACCGCATTGGATACAGGCGTTTTTGTCCACTTCCAGATGATAGACGCTGATTTTGTTGAGCAGCCCATAGATGGCGCCCAGCGGGCAGAGCGTCTTACAGAAAAAGCGGAAGATAAAAACACACGCGGCGATGGTCACAAGCAGGATGCCCATTTTTAACGCAAATAAGAGACCTGTCGTCGCGCGAAGCTCAGGGTGCGTGGCAGTCATCGCAATGCCGCCAAACAGTGTGCCGGACGGACAGATGTATTGACAGAAGGCTGGCTTTCCCATGCCCATGTAATTTGTGGCGGCAATGGGCAGCACGATCACAAACACGGCCAGAATGCCATATTTGATATAGGTAAACCATTTGGGCAATCTGAATTTGCGGGACGGGATTTTATAGAATAGTTCCTGTACCAGACCAAACGGACAAATCCAGCCGCAGATCAGTCTGCCAAACAGCACACCGACTGCAAGCAGAAAGCCGACGACATAAAAGCTAAAATGATACTGTATGGAACCGGCGACTGCCTGCATGGCGCCAATGGGACATGCGAGCGTGGCGGCTGGACAGGAATAGCAGTTCAGACCGGGATTGCAGAACTGCTTCCATTTACCTGTATAAAGTTTTCCGCCCGCAAAATTGCCAATGTGGGAGTTGGTAAAGCCGAAGGCGGCAATTTGTATCAATTTACGTTTTACTGCATTTTTCATGTCTATCACCCTAATCCTATACATTCCAGACAGATATTGACCGCCTTGTTCCAGACAGTTTCCAGTTCTCCGCGGCTGATGCCGTATGCAAGCATCAGTGCAGACAGCAGCAGAGCCGCGCCTTGGAATAGTATTCTTTTTTTGCATTTTAATCGCTGCATTGTCATCTTGTACTCCTTATAAGCTTCTGTTGAATTGTTTTCACCTTATTTTAGCATATAAAATTGATTTTGTGTAGGTGTTGTTCGCAAGGAGAAATAATGCTATGATGAGGGTGTTGAATCATTTGAGAAATTGTTAAGGAGAATACAAATGTATCTGAAATCAGAAGAACTGTGCAAGGCAATCAGACAGGGAAAAGATGTCACAGAAAACCTTGCCCAGATCGAGCCACAGTTAAAACATTACTATAAAGAACGCAGAAAAGCACTGCAAGAAAACAGATTTCAATGCGCAAACGACAGCATCTTACACGCATGCGATGCGCTGTATGATGTGAGTGCCAGCGTGAGGAGGCACTGGGATATGGTTTATCCGCTCCTCACTACACCAGAAGGCAAATATGGAGCGGTTCTTCGCTTTGTGAATACGCGCGAGAGATTTCTGGGGATTCCCCATACCCAAAGCGTCCGTATTTTAAGAAAGATTGGCTGGACATCAGCGGATATCATGGCAGCTTATTTATGGAATCGTTGTCGATGTGATGAACTTACGTTATCCCCGGACGCGGTAGCAGAGGCTGTGCAGGAGGATATGGATACGGCATTGCGTTTGATGGAAAAGAAAGGTTACGATCTATTTTCTAACGGCTATGATATATACAAGAATTTTGAGTGGATTGCTTTTATGTATTTTTTTATAGAATATCAGGATCGCACGTTTCTGACTACACAGCACAAAAGCAAACGCCTATGCAAGTATTGCTTGGAGGTATTGAAAAAATTGGAGAATGGTCTGGCAAAGCCGGAAAAAGTTTCAGAATGGACACAGCTGCCTGATTTTTCGATCTTTGAGGGTATTACATTGACACAGAAACACCTGATGAAATCCGCCGCGGGGCAGCATCTGAGGAAAGGAAACGACAATAACGGTTATTATGTGTTGTCCTATCATTTGGTGGACGAGGAGCATGGTTATGGGGCAGCATTTCGCTTTAACGGTTTTAATAAAGCGCCTGAATACCACAATGAAGAAAAAACGTCATGGGGCGTATATTTTTATCGCTATCATTATCTTATGTTATTTGATCATGTTCCAGAGAGCTGGCGGTGTAGTCCGGCAAAGTTACCAGAAGATTTTGTGAAAAAAGCATTTCATTCCTTTTATAAACTGGCAGGATTCGATTGCGGTCATGGACAGCGGGAATAGACACTGTACATGGACCTGTAAACCTTTGGCTATAGCCAAGATGAAGAGAAGGGAATTTTCAAGTTATATATGCAATTCACTATAGTTTGGCGTGGAAATGAACAGGAAGCTTGTGCTATACTAATCATAGATGTTTTATATGGAAAAAAGGGGGATTTTTATGAATATTACAAAGAAATCATTCACCTGTGAAAGAGACGGGCTGACCATTCGCGGAATGCAGTATTTCCCAGAATCTTTTGACGCAGGCAAGCGCTATCCGGCAGTGATTGCAAGCCACGGCTTTCTCTGCAGCTATACGAATATGGAAAACTGGTGCAGGGATTTTGCGAAAATTGGCTATGTGGCATTTTGCTTTAGTTTTTGCGGCGGCGGGAGTCTGTCCGAGGACAAAGCTGTAAAAAGCGATGGTGAGAGCACGAAGATGTCTGTCTTGACAGAGGTAGAGGACTTGCTGGCTGTGAAGAAATTTGCCAGTCAGCATGCCTATGTGGACATGGAAAACCTCATTTTGCTGGGGGAAAGCCAAGGTGGTTTTGTGTCTGGACTGGCGGCGGCACGATGCGGTGCGGAAGTCAAAAAGCTGGTGATGATTTTTCCGGCGCTCTGCATTCCTGATCATGCAAGGCGGGGAGGGCTTGGCGGTTCGAGCTATCCGGTGGACAATGTGCCGGAAGTACTAGACTGCGGACAATCTCTGCTGGGCAGGGCATTTCATGAGGAGGCGGTAAAGATGGACGCCTATTTGGAACTGTCTGCGTATGAAGGACCGGTTTTGATTATACAGGGTTTGGCAGATGATATCGTCAACTATTCGTATGCGATTCGTGCCAAGGAGAATTATAGAACAGGGCAGTGCCATCTACAGCTTGTGCGGAATATGGGACACGGATTGCAGGGAAGCCTGTATCAGAGCGCATTCGATTCTGTGCGGCAGTTTTTGGCAGAGCGGGAAGAAGTGCTGACGATTCGCATTATTCTGACGCGCTATGAGACGCAGATGGACGGAGAAACACGCGTGGAGAAGCTCTTTTTTACCGGCTGGTGTGAGACCAAGTATTTTCAGGGAACGGTACTGCCCGGCGGGTGTGATGTGCGGCGGCACAATGCAGACGGGGAAGTGAGCATACGGGCAGAGTACACGCTGGAGGGGCTCGACCAGAGCCAAACGCCGTGCAGGGTTCACATCATAAACCAGCGTGGGGAAGTGGATTGGAAGCCCGTTGTCACAACGGACAGCGCAGAACTGGCGTGGCTGAAGGAGGCGGATTTGACAGCAGTCGTGGAGGAAGGAGAGGGAGGACCGACAATTCGCATCTATCGTGCAGGCACAAAGAGATAGATTGTACAAAAAGGTGATATTCATGAAAAAAACAAACTATTTTATCGAAGGTCTGCAAGGTGCAGGCAAATCAACATTTGTACAGAAATTGTCAGACAAGTTTCAAGACTATCAGGTTTTCCGCGAGGGAGACTACTCGCCTGTCGAGCTGGCATGGTGTGCCTATGTCACAAGTGGGCAGTATGACAATATATTGGCACGCTATCCTGTGATCGAAGCGCAGCTTCGAGAGAAAACCATCACAGAGGGCAGCTATAAAATCATCTGTTACACGCAGATTTTGACAGATCTCCCCAATTTTCACAAGGCGATGGAAGCCTATGAAATCTATAATGGAAATCTGGAGAAAGCGTCTTTTGAAAGTGTGATCTATGAGCGTTATGAGAAGTGGAACGGGATAGGACAGATTTTTGAGTGCTCCATTTTTCAGAATATCATAGAGAACCAAATTTTGTACCTAATGATGACGGATGAGGAAATCTTTGATTTTTATAAGAACTTAAATAATATTCTTGCAGGCAAGTCATACCACATTATTTATTTGGATGTGGAGGATATTGCAGGCACTATTGATGTGATTCGAAAAGAGCGGTCAGATGAGAACGGCAAGGAGATGTGGTTCCCGCTGATGATGCGGTATGTTGAGAACGCTCCTTATGGAAAGGCGCACCAGCTGACCGGTTTGGAAGGTCTGCTGGCACACCTTGCGCACCGAAGAACATTAGAGCGACGGCTTCTCAAAGAACTGTTCAAGGAGAACAGCACCGTCTTGAAATCAAAAGACTGTTCCGTGGAGGAGATTTGAGTTCTCCGCGGAAAATAGAAAACCATTCTACATGGCTTGAGGGAGTCCGATACAGGCTTAGCCCGCCAGTACCACACGGTTTCTTGCTGGAAAATAAATGTTCAGTCCCAGTTTCCAGAGGTCAAAATATCCAAGGAAGGGATTTTCCTGCGCGGTATCGAACATGGGCCATTGGAGGTAATAGGACAGGTTATAGTCACAGCTAATGTGGTACAGTGCCTCAGACATCAGATGAATCTCTTCGCAGCCTTTCCGATAGGGTATTTCAAGGCACCATTCGATGAGGTCTACATCTGGGAGGTCGTCATCGAACGATTCACAGCACTGCATCTGGTTCATCTTTTGTACAAAGTCCTCTCTTTCCTGTCCGGTGAGAAACTCGATACGGGCATCTTCGTCCAAGGGGGCATCTTCCTCAAACACTTCTATATAGATGTGGTTGATGGCTTTGATATAGGCACGGGCGGCATTGATGGCATGTTGCTTGTCTTTTTCTGAGAAGCGTGCATAAAAGTATGCGGCATAGGCTGTCGTGCCATCGGGCAGTTCACTTTCCGCAGTATCCTTGCTGGCTTCATCAATCTCCAGTAACCCCTGAAGCATATCCAGCCCCGGCTGGCCATAACGTGCCAGTATCGGCCGCAGGTGTTCTAGCTCGCCCCGCAGGTCTTGAAACAGAAAGGGGGGTACTGCTTCATCGTCATAATATTCATATTCATAAAAGACTTCGGACAGAACAGGGTCCTGTTCAATCATGTCTGCCCACCCATTGGGAAGATATTTTTTGCATTCTTCGATCGTCATTTGTAAACCTCCTATCGTGATGAAAATGTGGATTATAATTGGAATTTCCCCGTCGCGTCATTGAGCCTGCCCACAATCCCGTTTGCGCTCTGCAATGAGGTGCTGACGGAATCTGAAATCTGTACAACCTCCATCACGCGGTCCGCAATGTTGGCAGTTCCCTGTGCGCTTTCCTGCGCTGCCTGCGCAATTCCGTTCAGGGAGTCCGTGATGTTGTTGATGGAGGCGAGAAGTTCCTCGGAGATGGCGCTAAAATCCGTGACGAGGGAATCAATCTCGCCGGCGTCCTCGTTGTAGTCGTTTGCAATCGTCTCAAACATGCCGATGCTGTCCATCACTTGTGTGTCGATAAAAGTTAAGAGCTGCTCGGCATCGGCTGCGAGCGTGCCAACAGAATTATTGACCTGTTCAGTCACTTTTTGGATATTTTCCGTGCTGCTCTGTGACTGCTCTGCAAGCTTGCGGATTTCGTCGGCGACGACCGCAAAGCCTTTTCCGGCGTCGCCGGCTCTGGCAGCCTCAATGCTGGCATTGAGTGACAGCAGATTGGTCTGGGAGGTAATCTCCATGATGGACTCTGCGAGCGTGGAAATCTCAGAGACCACCTTGACCTTTGCCAAGGCTTCTTGCAGACTGCCCTCAATCGCCCGCTTCTGCTGCATAAGGCTGTTTTTGCTCTCGCCAGCCGAGCCTTTGGCACGAACCGCCTTCTTGTGGATAAGCTCGGCGCGGCCTGCGCCCTCCTGCGCCCGCTCTGCAATATTTTTTGCGGCGTACTCGATTTCTTTGGTCATCTCGTTAATGCTCCCGGCAGTGGCAGCAGTCACGTCCATGGAGGCTGAGAGCTGTGTGGTGGTCGAGGAGACGTCCTCCACTTTGGTATTCAAGTGCACCATATTTTCTGAAATACCGTTGACGCTCTCCGTGGTCAGCGTGGTTTCCTCCTTGACATCATGAATCAGCCCGCCGATATTGACGCGCATTTTTTCCAGAATGTTGGAGAGTCTGCCGAAATCGTCCCGGCGCTTTAATGTGCGCTCGTCTATTTTGACGGAGAAATCACCGCCGGACATACTGTGAAGGATTTCCCCGACTTGGTGTAACGGTTTTGTTATGTTGAGAATGGTAATCCAAAGGCATAAGATAATCACAATGGCAAACACAATACACACTGTGATAAATGTCTTGATTTTCTGGTTGGTAAACGCGTGTGCGGTCTCCTTGGAGGCGTTGATCTGCGCGTCAATGTTGTCGATGTAGTTTCCGGTGCCGACAACCCAGTCAAACGGCTCGAAATACTCGGTGTATGCCCGCTTTGGCATTGGCTCGGTGCCGCCCTCCTTTGGGTACTGGTAATCGCAGTAATAACTTCCCTGCGCAACCGCGCCTTCTATGAAATCCTTTACCATTCGAAAGCCAGTCACGTCCTCGGTGCCCAGACGGTTTGTGCCCTCGATGTCATTTCCGAGCAAAACGACATTGGTGCCGTCAGACAGATCAACCCAGAAGTATCCGTCCACGCCGTAGCGCAGTGCCCGAACCTTGTCTGCGGCCTGCTTCATGCCCTCTTCTCTGGTATAGGTTCCCACTTCAATTTCAGCTTGATAGGTTTCTAACAGGGAAATAACCTGCGCAACCTGCTGTTTGATGCTGTCGTCGTAATCCTTTCGGATATTGTCCGCCTCTTCCTGTAAGATCCGTTCGTCGATCGCGCGCATACCGCTCACAGAAAATTCGATGCTGAATAACATAAAGACAACCACCATCATGCCGATAATTGTCATTTTTAATTTTACACTTAGATTTTTCATTGGTACAGTTCTCCCTTCTAAACCATGATGCCAGATATGAAATCTTTTGTATTATGCTCTATACGCTATTATAGCACCATAGGAGACGCTGGTAAAGAAAAAATGTATATTTTGCACAATTTTATTCGTAAAAAAGCTAATTTTTGTATAAAACTACTGATAAATTAGCTAGGAAATCTTAAAAACAAGCTGAAAAACGTTTTCAGTGCTTGATTTTTGACAGGCAGTATGTATACTAAAATTAACGAAATTAAAACAGAAAGGCAGTGACAAGATGGAGAACAACACAACGAACAAACAACAATGGTGGAAGCGCGCAGTGATTTACCAGATTTATCCCCGCAGCTTTGCGGACAGCAATGGGGACGGCATCGGGGATTTGCAGGGGATTATCTCAAAACTCGAGTATCTGGAGGAGTTGGGAATTGATGCAATCTGGCTCTCCCCAGTGTGCAAATCGCCGCAGGACGACAATGGATATGACATTTCTGACTATCAGGATATTGACCCGATGTTTGGCTCGCTGGCAGATATGGAAAAGCTGATACAGGACGCGGGAAAGCACCACATTCGCATTATTTTGGATTTGGTGTTAAATCATTCCTCGGACGAGCATTTCTGGTTTCAGGAGGCAAAGAAAAGTAAGGAGAATCCGTATCATGACTACTATGTCTGGCGCGACGGCAAGGAGGGAGAAGTGCCAAACGGAATGCGGGCGGCGTTTGGCGGTTCCGCGTGGGAGTGGGTTCCCGAAGTGCAGCAGTATTATTTCCATCAATTCTCTGTAAAGCAGCCCGACTTAAACTGGGAAAATCCCAAGCTGCGCAAGGAAATCTATGACATGATTAACTGGTGGATTCAAAAGGGCGTGGGCGGTTTCCGTCTGGACGTGATAGACCAGATTGCCAAAGAGCCGGACAAACAGATCACCAATAATGGGCCAAGGCTTCATGAGTACCTGCGGGAGTTGAGCAGGGAGACGTTCCAGAAGGCAGACTTGGTTACAGTCGGCGAGGCGTGGGGCGCAACGACAGAGCTTGCGAAGCTATACAGCAATCCTGACAACAGTGAGTTGTCGATGGTATTCCAGTTTGAGCATATCTGTTTAGACCAGCTTGCCGGAAAAGAAAAATGGGATTTGGCGCCGCTGCCGTTTATGAAGCTCAAGGAAGTGTTTGCACGCTGGCAGACACAGCTTTATGGGAAGGGCTGGAACAGCTTGTTCTGGAATAACCACGACTTGCCGCGCATTGTCTCCCGCTGGGGAAATGACAAGGCGTACCGCACAGAGTCTGCAAAGATGCTGGCAATTTTACTCCACGGATTACAGGGAACGCCGTATATTTATCAGGGGGAAGAGCTTGGCATGACCAATGCCGAGTTTGAGATGGAGGACTACCGCGATATCGAAACGCTGAATTTATATCGGGAGCGTCTCGAAAAAGGATATGAAAAGAGCGATATCATGCGTTCGCTCCATGCAAAGAGCCGTGACAATGCGCGGACGCCGATGCAGTGGAATGACAGTAAAAACGCAGGCTTCTCAGACGGAACACCGTGGATCAAGGTAAATCCAAACTATACGCAAATCAATGCGGCGAAGCAGATTGCGGAGGAGGACTCTGTGTTCCACTGTTATCAAAAGCTGATTCAGCTTCGCAAGAAATATGATGTGTTTACAGATGGAGTGTTCGAACTGTTATTCGAAGAAGATGAGAACCTGTTTGCCTACACCCGTTCAAATGCCTCCCAGCAGCTTTTCGTGGTCTGCAATTTTTATGGCGGGACTGTGCCGTGTGCGCTCGAACAGCCGGCGGCGTCAATGCGTCTGCTTGTGAGCAATTATAAGGACGCAGCCCAAATGACAGAGCTGCGCCCGTATGAGGCAAGAATGTATATCAAGGAGTAGCGCGCAGGCGGAATCTATGTACAGACTCTCTCAAGTCCTCGGCATTGTGCCGCAGCCCCTGTGCCGAGGAGGCAGTATCCTCGGCGGTGGAGGCATTGTTCTGGACGACATCGGAAATCTGGTTCATGCCGACGGTGACTTGTTCGAGCGATTCTGCCTGCTGCATTGCAGAGGAGGCAATCCGCTCGATCATTGCCGCCGACTGTTCTCCGCTTGAAATCACCGCCATCAGTGCGTTCATCGTCTCGACGGACAGGGAAGCGCCGTTTTGTACCTGTTTGATGGATTTTTCGATTAACAGGGAGATATTTTTGGCGGATTCTGTGCTCTTGTTTGCAAGGCTCTGCACTTCTCCGGCAACAACTGCAAATCCTTTTCCAGCCTCGCCTGCGCGCGCCGCTTCCACGGAAGCGTTCAGTGCGAGGATATTTGTCTGTAGGGAAATGTCCTCGATTGCCTTCGTAATGCCGCCAATCTGGCGCGAAGAATCAGAGATTTCTTCAATGGCGGTGCGCAGCGCTTCCATTTTTTCATTACATACTGACAAGTGCTTCATGGATTCCTCAGACGCTTTGTTGGCGTTGTCCGCATCGGAGGAGGTGCTGTTTACCTGCTTCGAAATCTCCGTGATGCTCGCGGATAATTCCTCCACAGCGGCAGCCTGCTCGGTGGCGCCGTCTGACAGGCTCTGCGCGCTCGACGACATTCTGCCGGATTCCTCTGACACCTGTGTGGAAGCTCTGTGAATCTGGTAGAGCGCACTGTTGAAGGAGTCCAGAATCTGCGCCATCGCGCGCTGAATCGGCTGAAACTCGCCGCGGTAATCATTGCCGATCGTCAGGTCCATATTTCCCTGTGCCATCTGTGTCAGCGTGGTGTTGATATCGCTGATATATTTTTTCAGCTCACGCTTGGTCTCGTGAATCGAGTCCACAAGCATTCCGATTTCTGAGGTGTCGGGCGTCAGGTTAAAGCTTGCAGAAAGATTTCCATGGGAAATTTCCAGCATTTGCTTTTTGACTGCCATAACAGGGCGCAGCACCTTGAAACGGACAAGAATCATATTGCAGAGCTGCATAATGCCGACGATGGACAATGCCACGATCATCTGCACGCGAATGTAATTTGTGCGGTCGATCAGGTTTTTGACCTGCTCTGCGGTCCGGGTGTCCAGCGCTGTCAAAAACTGCTGTTTTAACGAGTTGATCTTTGTGATGGAATCGGTGTACTCGGCGCCATACACGTAATCGAGTGCCGCGGTCCCCATACCGCCCTGTACGTTTTTCATCGCCTCGTCCTCAAGCGGGACAAGCTGGTTTGACAGGGCGTACATGTCGTCGATCATTTTCTGCTCAGCGGAGGTGATGCCGATTTCCTGCATTGCGGCAACGCCTTTGTCACGGTTTTGCAGATTATTCACTTCATTCCAGTAATTGTCATAATGCTCTTGAAGCCCTGTCGCCGCAAACGCCCGCACTTCGTTTGTCAGATAGGCAGAACCGTCCATAAAACGGTTTGCATTGTACGTTAAGTTAAAACGCTCTTCATACGCTTTATCAAGCTGTGTGTTGACACTCCTGTATGTAGACAGGGAAAATACCAGATAAATCAGCGATAAAATGGAAATACCATTCAGTATCGCGGTGAGTAAGGATTGACTGATTGCTTTCTTCATATTTTAATCTCCCTTCAAATATTCCCCGCAGTCGGAAGGGGGGATACACTTTTTTTTCCGTCTCCTATAGTGTACAAAAAATAGATCAAAATTTCAATATTTCTTGAGAAAAGAGTGGAGGAGAAGTTACAAATTTGTTATGATTTAGACAGTTGTTTTGTATTTATGGTGAATTATGGCATTTCAAACCACTTGATAAAATGTATTGTGGTATTTTAGGTTAAAAATGGGACAGACTTGTTAATAGGAAGGGAGGCGTACAATGGGGAAAAAGTATGAGTACGATACGCTGATTCATGAAATACCGGAAAAAGGCGGCGCCTATGTGATTTTTCCGTGGAATATCCGCAAGGAGTTTGGAAAAGGACGCGTCAAGGCGCCGGTGACAGCGTTCATATGGTAGTGGAGGAAAAAAATTATAAAATGTAGAGGGGGAAGCAATATGCCTTTTGGATTTCGGCTGACAGTTGTTGTGATACTGATGGCGGTGGAAGCTTATACCGTATTTCGTATTACGGTGGCGCTCTTGGGCGAGCGGCCGCGCTGGCGGTGTTATCTGTTATTTTATGTGGTGTACAATGCACTGGAGTGGGGACTGATTTTGGTATTGGAGTTGTTTGAGGGGAATACATGGACAGAACCGCCACTGTGGATTCATGAGCTGGAATACATTTTGACAGTGTTCTTTTTGTGTATGACGATCAGAAGGGGATATCATGTTTCGTTTGACAAGGTGTTTGGCGCTGTGGCGGTGGGCTTTTTTGCGAAGGATATCATTTATGATTTCCTGACCGATGCGGCGGTGTTTTACTCTCCTGTTTTTGATGGAAAGTATCTCTATGTCATAACATCAATTGTGCTGCCATACAGCCTGCTGCTGGTGTTCTCACTGGTGACTTCATTTGTGCTGAATAAGACAGAGTTTTCTAAGTATTTCTTATGTCTGTTTCGGGGGCGTGTGCGGACTGGGGTCACACTGTCTGCCTGTCTGCTGCTGCTCACTGTGAACGCGCTGCGGCAAGTGCTTTTTCCAGATGTGGCGATCAGCTTTGCGTATGGTTTGTTTTGTTTTAGCGTGGTGATCGCGGCGCTGTTTTGCATTCAGTTCAGCGCGATGTATGTGGCGAGCCGCGATAAGGTCAAGGCGCAGGAGGAGACGATCGCCCAGCAGCAGGCGCACATGGAGCTGCTCGAAGAGCTTCAGGGAGAGATCCGCGCGTTTCGGCATGATTTTACAAATCTCTTATCGGGGATGGCATTGTCCGCACAGGAGGGGGACGTGGAAGCGATTCAGGAGTTTATGCGGCGCACCAGTGGGTACTTTGATGAAAAGCTGGGCAGCGAGATTCGGCAGATGGAGGGGTTGTCCAACATTCAGCTCTATCCAGTGCGCAGTCTGATTTCCACGAAGCTCAGTCTGATGCGGCAGCGGCACATACAGGTCACACTCGAAATCATGAAGCCAGTCACAGGGGGACGTATGCCGGTTGAGGACCTGCTGCGCTGTCAAGGGATTCTGCTGGACAATGCGATTGAGGCGGCATCCAAAAATGATGGGAAAATACGGGTGATTTTATTGCAGGATATGGAAGAACTGTTCATAGCGGTTGCCAACAACTATGATGAAAAGCCGAATCTCGGCGCCCTTGCCAAAAGCGGATACTCCACCAAGGGCAAAGGGCGCGGGACAGGGCTGTCCAGCTACAGGAGAATGGTTTCCCGCTGCGCGGACTGTGTTTCGCGCACCTATCTCAAGGACGAGTTTCTCGTGCAGGAGCTGCGGATTCCAGTGTAGTGTGTTTGAGGGGGGATAAGATGGTTCCAGTGTACATATGTGATGATGAGGCGGCAGTCAGTGCGCTGCTTGAAAAGCTGATTGGCGACCAGATTATGATCATGGGGCGGGATATGGGACCGCTGCGGGTGGCTAGTCATCCGCCCGCGCTGTTAGAATTGCAAAAGCAGGCGCAGATTCCGGCAATTTATTTTCTGGACATTGATTTTCCGGGATATATGAGCGGTCTTGAGCTTGCGGTGAAGCTCAGAGAGTATGATCCGCGCGGATTTATTGTGTTTATCACAGCCCATGACGACATGATGTTTGAGACCTTCCGCTATCGTCTGGAGGCGCTGGACTATATCGTGAAGGGGGCGCCCGCGATGATGGCAGCGCGCGTGAATGCGTGTCTGGAAAGTGTCTGTGAGCGCATGATGAATGAGCCGGACGGGAAAACGGCATACTGCACTTTAAAGGTATACGACACAGTGCGTCATATTCCGATGCAGAAGATCTTGTATTTTGAGGCGGTGGGCAGCCGTCATACGCTGGTGCTGCACATGGATGATGAGGTGCTGGAATTTAACAGCAGCCTGAATCATTTTGAGGAGAAGCTGGGCGGAGACTTCTGGCGGTGCCACCGCAGTTATCTGGTCAACCGCGCCAGAATCAGCAATGTGCGGCTCAAGGAAAACTTTGTAGAGCTTGATAATGGGGAGACATGTCTGCTGTCGCGCAAGGCGAAATCGGCGTATGCCGCTTCGGTGTAGGTGTGTGTATGCGGCATAAGAGGTATTCGGGGGATAACAGATGAAACGGATTTCACAAAGAACATTGCGAAGGTTATTTTGGGTGGCAGGTGTGCTGTGCCTGTTTTGGGTCTTGGGCGGATGGAAAGTGCCGATTGTCTGGCAGATAGAGACACTGCGCCTGCCCCAAGATTGTAAAACAGTATATCATACCAAAATAAGGGTGTCTGATGTGTACTGGCTTCATACAAAAGGAGAAAAAGTTATCCAATGTGAAATGGGTTATGAGGCGGTAAAGGCATATGTGGAGGAACATAATTCGGAGACTGCGCTTGAATATATTCAAATTTATCCATATGAAGGAATGTCAGATCTTGCAATCTACGATTCGCAATATGATGAGGCATTTTGGCAGCAGCCAGACCAAGAGACGTATATTACAATCAGTTACTTTAAGAAATGGTAGATTAGAAATAAAGGAATAAACAATGCAAAAGATATTGGTAGTGGACGACGCGGAGATAAACCGCGAATTATTGAGAGAGTTCTTGGAAGTGGACTACATCGTCGAGACGGCGGAGAACGGCGGGCAGGCGCTGGCGATGCTGCGTGCGCAGCATGGTGAGATTTCAGCGCTGTTACTGGATTTGCATATGCCGCATACAGACGGCTTTGCGGTCATTGAGCAGATGCGGAAACAGGGGTGGATGGAGAGCATTCCGGTGCTGATTATCAGCAGTGAACACGCGGTAGAGGCGGAGAACAAATGCTTTGAATTGGGCGTGTCGGATTTTATTCACAGACCATTTGTGGACTCTATTGTCAAGAACAGGGTCAGAAATACAATCGAGCTTTTTAACTGTAAGAACCAGTTAGAACGAAAGATTGAAAAGCAGTCTGAGACTTTGCGCAGACAGGAGCAGATCATCAAGATACAGGCAGAGCAGCTCAGCACGGCAGAGTCGTTTAACAGGCTGATGATGGAGTACCGTTCTGTCATCATGGAGGTGGAGACAAGGCTGAAAGTGCTCAATGCCATGTTTTCTGAGCAGTACAAGAGAAACCCGTTCGAGTCGATTAAGAGCCGTTTAAAGAAGCCGGAGAGCATTTACAAAAAGCTCGTGCGCAAGGACTGCCCCGTCACGGTTGAGAATATTAAAGAACATATTGCAGATGTCGCCGGACTGCGGGTGATTTGCTCGTTTCCAGACGATATCTATCGTCTGGAGAAGCTGCTGCTCAAGCAGGACGATATTATTTTATTGAAGAAAAAAGACTATATCAAAAACCCGAAATCCAATGGCTACCGAAGTCTGCACCTGATCTTGAGCGTGCCTGTTTTTCTGCCGGACGAAAAGAAGTACATGAAGGCAGAAGTGCAGTTTCGGACGATTGCCATGGATTTCTGGGGAAGTCTCGAGCACAAACTAAAATACAAGAAAAATATCAACAATACAGAGGAGATCGAGCGGCAGCTCAAAGCGTGTGCGGATTCGATTGAGGCGTTAGATCATCAGATGCAGGAAATACGGGATAAAATCGACCAGTCGGAGGGAGAATGCCGATGAGGGAAATTATTTGCTTCCACAATCCTGATGAAAACAATGGATATCTCAGCAATTGGTATCGTTGCGATTTTTCGGCGGAGGGTATTCGGTACTCCTCTATGGAGCAGTACATGATGTACCAGAAGGCGGTGCTTTTTCGTGATATAGAGATGGCAGGGACAAAATTTGCTTGGATTTTCATTGATGCAAGTGCGTGCTGTACTGAAATAGCGGGACATGAATTTTACCCGGCAGGGCTATTGTTTTTTTGAGGCAAAGCGGCTATAATAAAAGCCAGTTTACGAGAAGGCAGGGAGGTACAGATGAAAACGCTTATGAAAACAGAAGGCCGTCATATTTCCAATCAGATCACAGAGGGAGTTATCTGGAAACAACTCCTTTTTTTCTTTTTTCCAATTTTGTTCGGCACTTTTTTTCAACAGCTCTACAATACGACAGATGCGGTGATTGTGGGGAAGTTTGTCGGAAAGGAGGCGCTGGCGGCAGTGGGTGGACCTGCGGCTACGCTGATTAATCTGCTGATTGGATTTTTCACAGGGCTTTCCTCCGGCGCGACGGTGATTCTCGCGCAGTACTATGGTGCGAAGAAAGAGGAGGATGTGAAGAAAACAGTACATACCGCAGTGGCGCTCTCGATTGCGGGCGGCGCCGTGATCATGGTGCTGGGTATGCTTTTTTCATCGGCGGCGCTACGGGCGATGAATACGCCGGAGGAGATTCTTGCGCCCTCGGTCGTGTATATGAGCGTTTATTTTCTGGGCGTCATTCCCTCGCTCATCTACAACATGGGCTCAGGTATTTTGCGGGCGGTGGGGGATTCGAGGCGTCCGCTTTACTTTTTGATTTTATCCTGTTTTGCAAATATTATATTGGACGTTCTTTTTGTGACGGTGCTTCAAATGGGCGTGGTCGGTGTGGCGGTGGCGACAGCGCTGTCGCAGGTCGTCAGCGCGATGATGGTGCTGGTGACGCTGCTGCGGACGGAGGACTCCTACCGCCTGTCTGTCCGTGAAATCCGTTTCGCACCTGTACTTTTGCACAATATTGTCCGCATTGGTCTGCCGGCGGGGATTCAGTCCACGATGTATTCTGTCTCGAATCTCATCATTCAGTCGAGCATCAATGCTTTTGGCACAGACACGATTGCAGCGTGGACGGCTTACGGTAAGGTGGACGGCATTTTCTGGATGATTATGGGGGCGTATGGCGTGTCGATTACAACCTTTGCAGGGCAGAATTTCGGTGCGGGCAAGTACGACCGCATCAGGAAGAGCGTGCGTATCTGTATGGGTATGGCGGCGTTTACAAGTGTGCTTTTGAGTGTGATCGTGCTTGCGGGTGGACGTGTCTTTTTCGGGCTGTTTACCGATGACCCCAGCGTCGTCTCGATTGGGCTTGGAATGATGTGGGTGATCTCTCCAAGCTATATTACGTATATCTGCATTGAGATTCTCGGCGGCACGACGCGCGGGTGCGGCGATGCGGTTCCTCCGATGCTCATGACCTGTGTCGGCATCTGTGTGCTTCGCGTCATCTGGAACTTGGCAGTGGTTCCGCTGCGGCCGGAGGTTTCGACGGTGGCGTTTAGTTATCCCCTGACGTGGTCGGTGACTTCGCTGTTTTTTATCGTCTACTATCGAAAGGGCGGCTGGCTGAAACGGTGCCGGGGGATTGGGCAAAATGCTATTTGAGCTGCCAGGAGCAGCATGGGAGAATCCTATGAAAAAATACAAGAAAACGTTAACAGCCTGTTATCTGGGCTTTATTACGCAGGCAATCTCGGCCAACTTTGCGCCGCTGCTATTTCTAAAATTTCATGTTGCGTATCAAATTCCTTTGGGAAAAATGGCGTTGATTCCTACGGTGTTTTTCCTGACGCAGCTTGCTGTGGATATTTTCTGTTCTTATTATGTGGACCGCATTGGGTATCGAAAATGTGTGATCGCTTCGGAGTTGTGCGCCGCAGCCGGGCTGATTGGGCTTGCGTTTTTGCCTGATCTGCTGCCCAATCCGCTGGCTGGCATGATCGCAAGCGTCATGATTTATGCAGTTGGGAGCGGGTTAATAGAAGTGCTGGGCAGCCCGATTGTGGAGGCTTGCCCGTTTGAACACAAGGAGGCTGCTATGAGCCTGCTGCACTCTTTTTATTGCTGGGGTTCGGTCGGTGTTATCCTGCTCTCGACGGTCTTTTTCGCGTTTTTTGGCATTGACAGTTGGAAGGTGCTTGCGTGTATTTGGGCACTCATTCCGCTCTACAATATCTACAACTTTGCGACATGCCCGATTGAACATACGATAGATGAGGGGAACGGCATGACCGTCAGCAGGCTGTTTCGGATTCCGCTGTTTTGGCTGTCGATGGTGCTTATGGTCTGTGCCGGCGCTTCTGAGCTGGCTATGGCGCAGTGGGCTTCCGCGTATGCAGAGGCGGCGCTGGGACTCTCAAAAACGATAGGGGATTTGGCGGGACCTTGCATGTTTGCAGTGACAATGGGCATTAGTCGTGTTATTTTCGGGAAAAAGGGCGACAAGATGGATTTGATTCAATTTATGACAGGCTCAGGCGTGCTGTGCCTGTGCTGTTATCTGCTGGCCTCTGTATCGGACAGCCCTTTACTGGGCCTGATTGGCTGCGTCCTGTGCGGCTTTTCCGTTGGCATTATGTGGCCCGGTGCAATCAGTATTTGCTCCAAGCATCTTCCGCACGGCGGAACTGCCATGTTTGCTTTTCTCGCGACGGCAGGGGATTTGGGCGGCGCGTTTGGACCGGCACTGGTCGGCAATATTACGCAGCACGCGGACAATGATTTAAAAACAGGAATGCTCGCAGGCTGTGTATTTCCGCTGGTGCTGGTGGTGTCGCTTATCATGCTAAGGAACTGTAGGAAAATAACTGAAACATCTTGACTTGTCCCCTGCAATTCCTAAAGAGAATGGAGAGCTGCTGTTCACAGCAACAATGCAGGAAATAGGGCTGGCTGGAACAAAAGCGTCTTGTGAACTGTGTGGGGGAAGGGTATAATGGAGACAGAAAACATGAGACGGCTGGAGGTAATGTTGAATGGGAAATTATTTAAATCCCGGCAACAGCGGTTTTGCTGTAGTCAGGAATGATATTTACGTGGATAAAACGGGAATGATAGGTTTGCTCAATCAAACGATTGACACACCGCGGCGCCTGACCTGTATCAGCAGACCACGCCGTTTCGGGAAATCTTTTGCTGCGAAGATGCTGTGTGCCTACTATGATAAAACTTGTGATTCAGCAGAGCTATTTGATGATTTGGAGATTGCCAGCGATGCACAATATCGACAATACTTGAATCGGTATGATGTAATTTATCTGGATATGACAGAGGTGCTCGGGGAAGCATCGGGTATGGATATAGTATCTTATATTAAGAGGAATGTCATTAGTGAGTTGTCGGAACAATATGCCAATGTAAAGGTTGCTGAGGGATTTGCTGCCACATTGGCAAATGCGGTGGAAGCTGCTGGCAATAAATTTATGATGATTATTGATGAGTGGGACGCGCCTATCAGAGAGGCGAAGGGAGATACTGATTTACAGAGAATATATTTGGAATTTCTGCGTTCCTTATTTAAGAACAGCGCAATGACAGACAAAATATTTGCGGCAGTTTACATGACTGGCATTCTGCCCGTTCAAAAGGACGGTTCCCAGTCAGCCATATCGGATTTCAAGGAATTTACAATGATTAAGCCCAGACAGTTTGGGAAATATGTGGGATTTACGCAGGACGAAGTCAGCGTGCTCTGCCGTGATCATAACAGGGATTTTGACAAAATGAAACGATGGTATGATGGGTATTCATTTCGAAATATTGAGTCTGTCTATAATCCCAATTCGGTCATCGAGGCAATTCACAATGATGATTATGATTCCTACTGGACACAGACCTCCGCGGCGGAGAGTTTGATGGGTTATATCAATCTTGACTTTGACGGACTGGGCAGGACGGTGGCAGAGCTGGTTGGCGGTGTGGAGATAACGGTGGACACAAACGGTTTTGCGAATGATTTGGTAACGTTTCGTGACAGGGAGGATGTGCTGACCCTGCTGATACATCTGGGCTATCTGACTTATGATGAGACGACACAGAAGGTTCGTATTCCCAATGAAGAGATACGCATGGAGTTTGCCAAAGCAGTCCGGCAGGGAAAACGGACTGATACCATTCGGCGCGTGCGTGAGAGTGAACAGTTGATTGCGGATACTGTCCACGGAAATGAGGAGGCAGTTGGAAGGCAGATTGAAAGGATTCACGAGGAGGAAGCGCCACTGCATTACAACAATGAACAGGCATTGCGGAGTGTGATTAAACGAGCTTATTTTAGCTATGCTGATGAGTACATGATGTTTGAGGAACTGCCGTCAGGTTCGGGATATGCGGATATCGTGTATCTTCCCAAGAAGGGTTCTGTATTTCCCGTTTTGGTGATTGAATTGAAATGGAATCAGTCAGTAGACAGTGCCATAGAGCAGATTCGCAACAGGCGCTATCCAGAGGCTGTCACCGAATACGGGAGTGAGATACTTTTGGTGGGAATCAGTTATAATAAGGATGCGCCGGCGGGGGAGAGGCGGCATCAGTGCAGGATAGAGCGGTGGAGCAACAAAGATACCGAGAGACGAACAGACGATTAGGAGGCAGACAAATGAACAAAATCAACAGAGACGACATGCTGGAACTGACAAGGCGCATGACGCCGAAACGCAACTGTTTTTCCCGGATTGCGGGGGCGTATTTTGACGAGGAGGGATTGGTTGACGGTACCTTCAACCGCCATTTTCTAAAGCTGCCGCAGAAGGACATTGACGCCAACCTAAAACTTGCCAAGACGGTGCCTTTCTCGGAGACGAACAGGAACCTGCGGTATTATCCTTTTACGAAGGACGATGAAAAAGCGGGACACACATGGCAGATGCTGATGGGGCTCAAAGACTGTGAATTAAAAAATGATGCGCTGCTCGATTTGTTTTATGAGTTTATCGGTGAAAAATACGATTCGGCAAAACCGTATGCGGTGCGCATCGTATATGGAAGCTACGACATTCCCATCAAGGCAAAGGACAAAGAAAACCTGTGGGAATCCGAGGAGGTCTACAAATTTATCATATGCACTTTTTGCCCGCTGCTTGAGGATTATGAGGCGGGGGCGCCGGAGTGCGGATTCCTGTTTCCGGCGTTTATGGACAGAAGCGCCGATCTGCATGGCGTTATGGTATATCAGGCAGACGAGAAGCACCCTCATCAGGAGCTTGTAGAGCATATATTATTTCAGCGATGAAATAATATATGCTCCTAGTGAACCTAGTTAACCAGCCATATAAAGCCCGTCGAACACGTCCATCACATTCTTCTGCAGTTCGACGACCTCGAAGTTCTCCAAGTGTACCCAGCCCTGTTGTCCGTCTTTTGTTTCCAGAAGTATCCAGTTCCAGTCGGCGGAGGTCTGTAGGAAACGCACGCTTTGCGGGTCTATGGTAAAAGTGTCGTCTGCCCCGACAGCAGTGTGCAGGGGCAGCGCATCATATAACTGCACCCAGTTTCTGCTCTTGAAATCATATACGTCCTGCGGGATTTCTTCCAGCAGTCCGTTTGGGCCAAGCTGCCAGCGCACAGTAATCCAGTCGGTCTGCACGATTTCTTTGAGGATTGAGCTTGTGATAATGCCGTCGGAGGAAATATCGCACCGGCGGATATCAGCGTCAAAACCGCCGATTTCAGTGAGTTGTCCATTCTGATATTGATAAAAATGCGTGTACGGGTCGGCACTTGGACCGTCCTCATAGAGCGCCAGCAGGATCGTTTGTCCGTCAAGGCTGAGTCCCCAGAGGATATTGGCGACATTGTATCCAAAGCCTTCCAGCACTGCGCTGCCGATTTGCAGGTGGTAATATGCCAGTGGGTCATCTTCCCGGTAGTACTCTAAAGCCTCGGGAGACGTGGAGGGCGAGAGCGTTACTTTTTCCGCAGTGCCATCACCGTCCATGTCCAGATAGGCGATATTCTGTCCGCGAAGCCTGTTGGAAAGATTGACGAGTGAGCCAGTGTTTTGCAGGACAGACTGCGTGACGCCAAGTCCAAACTGCTGTTGCTCAGCTTCCGTCAATTGCGTGATGTTTTTCTGGTTGAATACCACGTCTTTGTCCGTGTAGAGCATCATGGTGTCAACGGCATCGGGATAACTGTAGTAAATCTTTATCATGCCATCATATAACCAGAAGTCTGAAATAAGGGCGTTTTCCCGCACCATCGGCAGGTCGCCTGTCTGTAAAGAATCTAGGTCAATCCAGCGGATTGTATTGTCAGCCCAGTCGAGTGCGCCTTCTGTATAGGTACGGTCTGTCTTAAAATAAAGCTTTTCTTCAAATACGGTCATCTGTATATTGGTTCCCGCAAACTCTGCATAAATCTGCTCGGCGGCAGAAGCATTTTCGGCTTTTCGGAAAATACCGTTGTCGCCGGACTGATACGTGACGCCATTGTATTCTAGTTCATCATAAATTTCGTTGTTTTCAAGAACTCCAGTTTGGATTCCGGCATCCGTGCTTTCTGGCAGGGCTGTTGTATCAGGCGCAGTGGCTGCCGGCGCCGTTAAGAGATGGTCTGTACTGCCTGCTGTCGGCACCGTGTCGTCTGTGTGTGGATTGGCGTCGTCTGACGCTGGCGGATTGGTTTTGGGTGTGTCCGCAGAGGAGACCGCCGGCGTGGTGAGAAAGACGCCGCAGCCGACAGCGGAGAGCAGCACAATCAGCACCGAAACGGCGGCAAGTGGTTTTTTGTACGCGAGAATCCGCTTGATTCTGCCTTTGATATTGTTTTCACCAAATGAGATCGGTGTTGGGAAATTGTTCTTTTGCCGCCAGCTTTTGGATGCTGCCAGTGCCAGCAGGGATTCGCTGTAGTCTGCTTTTTTGTCCTCGCCAAGACGTGCGAGCACTCTTTCATCGCATGCTTTTTCCAGTTCTCCCTGAAAGATTTTGTACATAAACCATAGAAAAGGATTGAACCAGTGTATGCTGATGATGACAAAAGATACCATTTTCCAGACAGGGTCAAGATAGCGGATATGCATTTTTTCATGAAGAAGAATATGTGCTTTTTGCTGGTCAGTCAGTGCTGGAATCAGATAGATCCGCGGCCGGAGGATACCTGTCACGCAGGGAGAGGGAATGGCGTCAGTCTCGTATATCCCTCTGCACAGCCGCATGGAGAAGCGCAGCCGGTATTTTAGTCGCAGGCAGGAGAGCAGCGCCCAGAACCATAGGAGAATCATTCCTGCCAGCCATATGCGGGAGCCGGCGGTCAGGAATCGTTCATAGGAAGTTTTTGCTGGCTCGATGCTGCCGTTTGCACGTTCGTAGTAGTAGGTCATCTTATTGCCGTTTGCGTTGGCGGCGATGGGACTGCCAGCGGCGACAGCACGGTCGTATTCATGACTGCCTTCGAGGGCGGTCTTATAGTTTCCGCTGTAAGTGTGATCGGCGCTGAGCGCACGTTCAAGCTGGCTCGGAAACCCAGTATTGCCAAGCTGGAGAAGGCTTATGCTGGAGGACACAGAGAGCGGAACGACGAGGCGCAGCGCCACCAGCCCCCAGAGCACCATGGAAATCCATCGCGGCGTCCGTGTGTAGTTGACGAGCACACAGATCAGTATGACGCCGCACCCAATAGAGCCATAAAAGCTCAGGCGCAGCACCTCCTCAAAAAGTTTTTCTATCAGCATAGTCAGTCCCCCTCTTTCTTTATGCGGCTTTGGTCAATGAGACGCTGTATTTCGTCCGCGTCCTTGTCGCTGAGTGTTTTTCCTTTCGTGAAAGCGGCGATAAAGGCGGGCAGGGAACCGCCGAAGGTGTCTGCGACAAACTGCTCGCTCTGCCGTTTGTGAAAATCCTCCTTGGGTATTTGCACAAGGACTGTGCCGTTGTCATTCTGAAAGATACCGCGCTGGCAGAGGCGTTTTAACATGGTGTAAGTCGTTGTGCGTTTCCAGCCAAACGCCTCTTGACATGCTTTGACCAAGTCCCCTGTGCGAATGGGCGCAGATGCCCATATCATCTCCGCGAAGCGGGTTTCCATCACGCCTAGTTTGTTTTCGTCCATTGTTGATTCCTCCTTCTTGGCTTTTTGGTGTGAAGATAGTAAATATGATGCAAAAATGTGATGTTTTTGTGCTGTTTGTGCAGTAATTTGGGGTTGAAATAGTTGCATAAGGACTGTTGTGTCTAATGATGTTAGACAATTATAGTCTAATACTATTAGACACATTTGTCAAGAGTTTGTATTTTTATATGATACAAGTAAGCTATATTTTTCAGCATAGATTTTATGCAAACGAGGTGATACGATGCTGGACGATACAAAGCAGATACAGGGAGAAATCATTACACCTAGAAGATATAGATGCAACAGTAATTGTAAACCATGCGTCTTTTTTCGTTTAAAACAAGCAGCGACTGGGCAGACTAAATCAACCACAAACTGCACAAAAGCACAAGTTTAGAAATAATTTAGAAAAATTATTAGCACTCCATATTGACGAGTGCTAATAATTGTGTTATAACACATATATAACAAATAAAACAACAGCTTTTACAAGCTGCCACACAATAGGATCAAATTATAGGAGGAATGTGTTATGTTATTACCAAGTGCAAATGTTATGAACAATATTTTTGGAGAGAGTTTATTTGATGATTTCTTTGATGATTTTGCGCGTCCGATGAGAACCGCTTCCCGTTTTCACAACGCGAACGGTATCATGAGAACCGATATCAAGGAGAGCGATGCCGGCTACGAGCTGGACATTGACCTGCCGGGCTGCAAGAAGGAGAATGTCAAGGCAGAACTCAAGAACGGGTATCTCACCATCAATGCGGAGACGAGCCAGAATCATGACCAGAAGGATGAAAATGGCAAATATATCCGCCGCGAGCGGTATTACGGAACTTGCAGCAGAAGCTTCTATGTGGGCGAGGAAGTCCAGCAGGAGGATATTAAGGCAAGATTTGAGGACGGCATTTTGAAGGTGTCCGTGCCAAAGAAGGAGGCAAAGCCTGTCATCGAGGAAAGCAAGTATATTCCAATTGAGGGATAAAATATCAAAAACGGTGTAGCGATGGCTATGCCGTTTTTTGCATGTGAAAAAGTACATAGATATAGACCAAAGAGACAATTGCTTGCAGTGCGGCAGGTTATATCTTATAATAAATCATAGTGAAGCGCAGCCAGCATTTACAACAGCAAAAGGAGAAATCCATACAGAGAGCGGAGGTGATTCTAATGGTAAAGCCGATTCGGAGGGATGTATTTTTTCTAAACCAGAAATCCGATCCAGCGACAAAGGCAGATGCGCAGGTGGTGACAGATTTGCTCGATACACTGAGGGCAAACCAAGCCAGATGCGTCGGCATGGCAGCCAACATGATTGGGGTGCGGAAACGGATTATCGTGGTCAATATGGGCATGATGAACATGGCGATGATAAACCCAGTGATTACAAAGAAAACAGGTGCGTATCAAACCGAGGAAGGGTGCCTGTCCTTAGAAGGGGTGCGGCCAACAACGCGGTATCAGGAGATTGAGGTCGAGTTTTTGGACATCGGCTGGAAAAAGCAGAAGCAGAGCTATTCTGGCTGGATTGCCCAGATTATCCAGCATGAGTGTGACCATCTTGACGGGATTGTCATATAAAACTTTTTAGAATGGGGGATTCATATGAAAGGCGGAAATTACCATTGTTATAATGTGGTCGGAGACTGCTGCTTTGACCTGACAAGTGAGCAGTTTGGCGAGGAAGTCCTCAGCTATCAGGACAATCCTGAGCAATTCCGCGAGACACATTTTGCAAAAGAAGAAAAACGCCTGCGCTATGAAAATCTGAAGAAAGCGCTGCGGAAATGATGCAAATTTGATACAATCTTGTTTTATAATAAGGAATTGTAGAAAAATAGGTGATATTTTCCTACAGTTCCTAAAACTACGATGATAAAACAGGAGTGATACGGATGAGATACACAGACGATCAAGTGCAAAAAAACAGCAGGACAAAACGTGCATTTGGCATCGCGATAGCAGTCTTACTGCTTGCAGGGTGCAGCAGTTCGGGCGCGCAGGAGGTCACACGAAACGAGGCGGCGCCGGAGGAACAGACCGTTGTTACATTGGACTTCGCAGACCTGACCCCGGCTGATACACAAGAAAATTTAGTACAAGAAAATGCAACGCAGGAAACAGAGACAGCACTGCCAGAGAACGAAAGCCAGTTTGCAGACCAGGGCGGCGAAGCTGACGGCATTGCCGCGAAAGAAAAAGAGCAGCCGCCCGAAGGATTTACACTGCGGCTTCATTCCGAGGACTGGGGACTATCCTTTGGGGAGGCTGGCGCGCAGCCAGTGGGGAATGCGCTGCCGGAGGAGCTGGCATGGTATGACGCGTATTTTGTGGGAGATGACAGCGAAAAGGTCATTTACCTCACGTTTGACTGCGGCTATGAGAACGGCAATACCGGGGCAATCCTGGATGCGCTGAAAAAACATCATGTTCCAGCAACATTTTTTGTGGTGGGTCATTTTCTGGAGACAGCGCCTGATTTGGTAAAACGCATGGTTGAGGAGGGGCACATGGTCGGCAACCACACGTACCATCATCCAGATATGTCCACAATATCCAGTCTGGAGGCTTTTCAGGAAGAATTGGAGGCGGTGGCAGATTCGTTTTATGAGATTACCGGAACAAGGCTTTCGCCGTATTACCGCCCGCCGCAGGGCAAGGCGAATGCGGAAAATATCAAGATGGCACAGCAGCTAGGCTACAGTACAATTTTCTGGAGTCTTGCCTATGTGGACTGGGACCCGGAAAACCAGCCAAGCCATGATACGGCTTATGACAAGCTCACCGCGCGGATTCACCCCGGTGCTATTGTACTGCTGCACAATACGTCCCAGACCAACGGTGAGATTTTGGACGAGCTGCTGACGAAGTGGGAGGAGATGGGATACCGTTTTGTTTCATTGCAGCAGGACTTTGCACCAGCCCGGTAAGGACTAGAGTACTGGCTTGTTTGTGGATAACATTTGGAATGACTTGAAAAAGTTGTTCACATGATGTGGATAATATGTGGATAAATATGTGAATAACCTGTGGAAGTTTGAAGAGGAAAAAAGGAGAAAACTACTGCATGAAACAAGATTCACTTTCCAGGATAAATGAATTGCCGAAACGGCAAAAACTTTTGATTGTAGATGACGAGCGGGGCATCGTGGACATGATGGCGGATTACTTTGCGCCGCGCTATCAGGTGTATACTGCCTGCAGCGGGACAGAGGCATTGCAGAAAGTGTCTGCCTGCCCGGATTTAATCTTACTCGACATCAACATGCCTGATTTGGACGGGCTTGCAGTCTGCCGCAAAATCAGGTCGTACATCACCTGCCCGATTCTGTTTTTGACGGCGCGAATTGAGTCCGTGGACAAGCTCGAGGGCTTCCGCGCCGGGGCGGACGACTATATTGTGAAGCCGTTTGACTTAGATGAGCTGGGCGCGCGGGTGGAGGCACATCTGCGCCGTGAACAGCGGCGCCAGTGCAGCGCGGCGGTGCGCTTTTTCGGGGAACTGGTGGTGGATTATGCAGCCCGAACGGTTGTGGCAAACGGGGAGCCGGTTTTGCTGTCCAAACGGGAGTTTGATATCGTGGAGCTGCTTTCACTTCACGCGGGCCAGGTCTTTGACCGGGAGCGGATTTACGAGACGATCTGGGGAATCGACGGGGAGGGAAACAGTGATACCATTATGGAGCATATCCGCAAAATTCGCTCAAAATTTGCTGTTCACACACTGCACAGCTACATTGAGACGGTCTGGGGGTGTGGGTATAAATGGAACGGCTGAAAAAAATGGGGCTGCGGCGCTCTTTTTTTGCGGTGTCTGTGCTCTGCATGGCGGCAGCCCTGCTGTTGACGTATGGTATTTATCAGTTCTGTGCAAAACTGTATGACAGATATCCTCATTATGGGATTGCGATTACACCGGACGGCGCGGTAACGGCCTTGGAAGAGCCCACACCAGAGCAGGAGCGCATCATGAAATGCATCAATAGAATCCAGCTTCTTGCGGTTTTGATCATACCAGTAAGCGGACTGGGATTGGCAGGTATTTTGTTTTACCATCTGAAACTAAAAGAGCCGATTGCCATACTCAAAGAGAGCACGGAACGGCTTCGTATGCACCAGCTCGATTTTACGATTCCCGAGGTTTCTGCCGACGAGCTGGGGCAGGTTTGTGCGGCGTTTGAGACCATGCGCGCAGAGCTTTTGCACACGAATCAGGAATTGTGGCGGCAGGCGGAGGAGCGCCGGCGGCTGAATGCGGCATTTGCCCATGATCTGCGCAATCCTGTCACGGTTTTAAAAGGCACAGTGAAAATGCTGCGGCAGGGAAGCGGCGGCGCGCAGGCGCTAGAACGGCTCGAGACATATACGCTGCGCATTGAACAGTATGTGGAGGCGATGAGCAGTATCCAGCGTTTAGAGCAGATGCCCGTGTGCAGAAAAGCAGTGGACTTATCTGTATTATACAAAGATTTACAGGAGACCGCGAAGGTGTTTGCACCCGCGCTTGTGGTATCGGTCACAGTGTCGGAGGAGGCAGCGGTGGAAGTCGATCATGGCTTGTTTCTGACGGTTGCAGAGAATCTGATTGGCAATGCGGCGCGTTTTGCACAGCACAGGCTGGAGATTGTGCTGGAAGCCGTTTGGGAAAAAGATGAGAGAAGGCTGCTTTTGACCGTGCAGGACGATGGGGCAGGATATCCCGCGGCGCTTCTCAAAGACGGGCCAAAGCCTTTTGGAAAAAAACATGAGGACCCTGCGCATTTTGGAATGGGGCTGTACAGCAGCCAGTTAATCTGCACAAAACACGGCGGCGCGCTTTTTCTTGAAAATAAAGCGGACGGCGGTGCGGTGGCAAAAGCAATATTTTCATAAGATTTTTGAGCAAATTTTGAGATTTGTACCATACACTCTTCTAGTATAGAAAAAATGAATAGGAGAGTGTTTTTTATGTTGATCAAAGCAGAAAATATTAGCAAAGTTTACGGCAGCGGCGCCAATCAAGTCACGGCGCTGCACAGGGCAAATCTTGAGATTGCATCAGGGGAGTTCCTCTCAATTATGGGACCGTCGGGAAGTGGAAAGAGTACGCTGCTTCACCTGCTGTCCGGCCTTGATTATCCGACAGCGGGCAGTTTGTCCTATGACGGGCAGGAGATTTATCAACTGCGCGACAGGGAATTGTCAGCATTCCGCCGCAGACGCATTGGATTTATTTTTCAGCAGTTTCATCTGCTGCCTGTGCTGACGGCGCGGGAAAATATTCTGATGCCGCTGCTGCTCGACAAGAAACAGGCAGACAGCGCCTATTTTGACGAGCTCACAGATCTTCTTGGCATTCGGGACCGGCTGGCGCACCTGCCGCATGAACTGAGCGGCGGGCAGCAGCAGCGCGTGGCGATTGCGCGGGCGCTGATTGCAAAGCCGGATATTATTTTTGCCGACGAGCCAACCGGGTATATAAGGTTAGTAACAGTATTAGCATAAAAAATCAATATCTGAAATTTCGTTATCATCATTCAGATATATCTTGTTGATTATGGAAGCCCAAAAAGCCCGCTTTTCTTGCGGGGAAAAGGCATTGTATATATTTTCGATATCCAGCTTCAGGAAGTCTTTCAACGGGGTAAGGTTCCGCGGTTCGGGGGTTACGGTGATACTGTCAATTTTATTTTGGAGTTCATCACAGCGGGCTTTAAATTCCTCAAACTCTATATAACCGTTTATGTACAGTTCTTTTAGGTTATTCTGCTTTTCTTTCAGCTTGGAAGCGTCATTTTTTGATTTTGCAGGGGTGGAGGTTTGAACCTCATACCTGGCAATATAATTTTGAATGGCGGGCTTTATGCTGTCAAGCACTAACCGTTCAAGGTTTGGCTCGCTGATTATCTTTTTATGGGTGCATACCTTATGATTGTGGTATTGATTACAGCGGTATCCTATGTATTCCCGTTCATAGCGGTAATCTATTCTGGTATTTGCTATCATGGAGTGGTTGCAGGAAGTGCATTCCACAAGCCCTGTAAAGACATAATAGCGGTTGGTCTGCCGTACCCGTACATTATGTTTCTTTTGAAGCTGTATCCGGTCAAAGCGTTCAGGTTCGATAAGGGCGGGGCAGAAATTGGGATTCCCTCTTTTACAGCCTTTATATATTTCGTTGGAAAGCATATTAGATACGCTGGTAATGGTAATGTAAAAATCATATTTTTTCATCAGGTATTGGGTAACTGCCCGCTTGGAGTTGTTCAGTTCAAAGTGGTTAAATAAATCCAGGACGATAGGGGCCGTTTCTTCATCAATCACGGCTTTACCGTCAACATTTTTTAAGCCTAAAGGCAGGGCGCCGCTTATCAGTTCCCCGTTGCTGATCTTGTGCTGGAAAACAACCTTTATTCTTTCACTTGTCCGGTCTGCTTCATCTTGCGCCACGGAAAGGCGGATGTTTACATTCAGTCTGCCGTTAGCTGTTTCTGTTTCGTAGCGTTCCTGTGCTGTAAGCCAGTTTATCCCATGCTTTTCAAGCACTTCCTGAATTTTATAATAATCAGCAACGTTACGGAACCAACGGTCTAATTTTGTGAAAACGATAATATCAAATTTTTCTGCTTCCGCGTCTTGGAGCATACGCATAAATTCCTTGCGCTTATTGTATTTCTTCCGGGCGGTGTATCCCTCATCTATGTAATAATCCATGACTTTAAGCTGGTGTACTTCCGCAAATTCCGCAAGGACTTCCTTTTGTGTCTGGATAGTGTCGCCGTTCAGGGCTTGTTCCTCTGAACTGCAACGGACGTAAAGGGCGGCCCGCTTGCATTGTATAGATTGGTAATGGTTCAAAAATTTTGAATACTGCATACATAGCACCTACTTTCTGAAAAAGAGTATAAAAAGAAAGCCTATGCAAAAGCAGGGCTTCCGTGCTATAATATACCTTGTCAGGGGTGCTTTATAGCACTTGGAGCCTTGCTTTACGCATTGGCGGCTGAAAACCGTTTGCTGTTCCAGCAGCAGGCGGTTTTCTTTATGTCGAAAAAGCAACTAATTTGATGATGAAAAATACTTGCAAAGTGCCGTGTCGTTTAATGGGATATATTTGTAGTTCTACAAAGGAGGCAACAAATATATGGATATACTCACATGGCAGGCACGGACCAAACAAAGCATAAACCTTGTAAAGCTGTCACAGCTTACCGGAATCAGCAAAAGCACCCTGAACAACATTGAAAACGGCAGGACTTCACCAACATTAAAACAGCTTGAAGTTATTGCCATAGCCCTGAATGTCAGAATCACGGACCTGTTTTCAAGTGAATATAAGTGATTATATCATTCGGGAGTATAAAAAGCAGCTACCTAAAATTTATTTCCAGAATATTGGAAATCGTAACGGAGAACCACACAAACGGAGTATAAGGTGATATAATCATACCCGAAAGGAGGATTCTGCCGTGAATGAAATAATCAAGCAGTCCATTCTTTCCATGCTGGACAAGTTGGGCGAAAAGGACTTGAAGCGGGTACATAATTTTGTACAGCGCATTTACCTAAAGATGAATAAATGAAATACATAGGGGATTCGGTGTAAAAGCCGGATTCCTTTTTATGTACGCCGCAGGAAGTTCATCAGGATTTGCCGTTGTTCTTTTGGCAGCTTAACAAAATCCCTTACCAATTCCTTTTCTGATTCGTCCAGGTCAAATTCTTCCGCCAGTTCGTCAATGACGGTTTCCGGCAAGTCTGTAAACATTTCCCCTACACCTGTATCCAGGAAGAGGTAATTCACATTAAATTCCCGGCAAATAGACTTCCTGACCGTTTCTGGAACGGAACGTTTATTGTTTTCGTATAGTCCTATTGCCGATTGCCCCACACCTATTTTTTGTCCGAAAGCCGTCTGATTTAGTCCTAAAAATTCCCTTATCATTTTTATGCGTTCCCCTATTGAAACACATTCGTTCTCATTCAACATATTTCACCGCCTTTCTTGACATCACTATAACATATGAATTATGACAATGCAATAAATTTCTGAAAAACTATTGACAAATTTATGACTGTGCAATAAACTATTAGTGCAGAGCAATAAAAACATATGACACTGATGTACAGAAAGCGGGGTGATTGAATGGAGGGGCAGCAGGCGCAGGAAACGCTTGTGAAAGAAATCCATATGCGTACAGAAGATTTTGAAAAATGCTTTACAGCCTTGCAGCAGTTGTCTATGCCGCTGAAATTGGGTGAAAAAATGCGGGCCGTCATAGAATACGACCCGCAAAAGGCAACAACGGCATTTCAGTATTTCAGGATTGAAGAATGATATATTTCGGGGATATTTTCAGAATATTTTCGATAGGTTCGGAAGAATCCCAAAATACATCATAAATGCCGATACGTTCCCGGTCCACATAAGGGTTGCACATGAAAGAAAAGCCGTCCATAAGGCTGTAAAGTGCTTCCCGTTCTTCCAGGGAAAAGGAACGTAAGTCTACCTGATAGTGTTTCATACAGTTACACCCCGCTTTCTGTAATGGATTCGGTATTGCAGTACCGTGAATCCATTATAGGACGGACGGGGCAAAAAGAAAAGGAAAGGAGAAAAAACAATGCCGGAAGAGAGATTACTGGAGATGGAAGCGGAAAAGCAGGAAACAAGGGAATTTATTGAACTGTTCCGGGCCATGCCGAAAGATAAGCGCCGTGATGTCAAGTACATCATGGTGGGCGTAAATCTTATGAACCAGAAGCAGGAAGAAAGGCAACTGGTATAGAAAGGGGTGCGGCATATGGCAAAAACGGTAAATGTGAACCGGGTATTTGAAGCGATAGCGCGGATTGTCACGCAGCGGGAAGAGGGTGCGAAAGTCACCCTTTTGGAAGTTAAGCGGGTAGAAGAACGGAAAGCACCCGGAGAGCCGCGGCGGGCGGCAGCAGGATAGAAAGGTGGGTGCAATATGATAAAGCAGGATTTACGGGCGGGGGGGTACTGGTGCATAGCGAACAATTAAGCCCGGAGGAAAAACAGCTTGCGGAGAAATACCATAGGCTTATCTTTACATTCCTGAATGAAAGACACCTGAACGAGAGGGAATATTACGGGATTGCGGCTATTGGCTACTGTAAGGCGGTGAAGCAGTATTGCACAATGGAGCGGCTTCAACGGTGGAGTTTTACAACGGTTGCCTGGAAGAAAATGTGTTCTGAAATCTATAATGAACGGCAGAAACGGCGGAGGTTGAAACGGGCGGCGGAGGTTTTGAGCCTTGACGCGCCAGTGGCAGGGGAAGAAATGCTGACGCTTCAAAACTGCATAGGTGATCTGGATTCGGGCATAGAGGAACTGCCGGGGATAGAACTGGAACGGGAGATAAAGGGCCGGCTGACAGCAGGGCAGCGGCAGCAGTTGGAAAACATTCTGAAAGGCTACACGATACGGGAGAGTGCGGAAATCATGCACATATCTGAAAATCGGGCTTATAAGAATCAACGGGAAATAAAAAGGGTTGCTTTAGAGGTAATCCAGGGCAGGAGGGAAAGCGGGTGAAAATGAGGAAAGAAAAATTCTGCATAGTGTACCATGCCCCGGAAAAATGCAGCTTCCACCGGATACCGGGCTTTATCGTGGCTATGGCAGCCGTTAGCGGAAGCGTATACTGTGCGTTCTTCGATGACGGTTTACATACAGAGGAAAGCATAAAGAGAAACAACCGTACCATAAAGTTACATTCTGTTTATTCATGCTGGTAGGAGGATAGAAAAGTGAGATATAGAGGATTGACGGATAAGGGGGAAATGGTTTATGGCCTGCCGTCTTATGGCTTCCAGTCGGAAGCGGTTACGGAGATCGGAACCCCGGAGGGGGATTTTCAGGAAATCATGCCGGGGACGCTGGGGGAGTATACGGAGTACACCGACAGGAAAGGGAACGGCATTTACACGGGGGATATTACAAAGTTGATTCTTCCGGGAGGGGAAACAAGGCTGTTTGAGGTCACAAAGATGGTTCTGGACCGGGAAATGGTGCCGCCTAAAGGCTTTACAGCGGCAGGAAAGAACATTGTAAGGCTGAATACCTATGTTTTCATCTGGTTTGAAAATGGGGCTGTCCTGCTTCCGTGCGTGGATTCCAGGGGGCGGTGCGATACGGAGAAAATGGAGGTTGTCGGAAACGTACATCAGAACCCGGAACTGCTTGTGAGAGGGGGCGGGGATTCGTGAGGTACAGGGCAAAAACGAAAGTGCGGAAAGGGGCGCCGTTCTCTATATGGGTGGAGGGGAACTATACCACGGAGCCGCCCAGGAAACCGGGGAGTAGCGAGGACAGACCGAAAGGGCATTACATAGACAAGGGCGGGTATCCGGGGGCGAATGTGTATGAAATCAATATAATGACACTGTGCAGGGAATCCGGGGCAGAGGATTTGAGCGGGAAAGCGATTTTTGAAAATGATTTTGTGCGGTTCATTCATTTAGACCAGGCGGGAAAAGTGGTTCATTCCTATTGTGTGGCGGTGATCGGAAGCGGCGGGGAACTGGAAATAGTTGATTTCATGACCGGGGAGATTATGGACCAGGCGCAGGAGAACCGCCTGAAAGTGATCGGGAATGTGTTTGACAATGATTCTTTCATGGAGGATATAGAAAGGGCGTATGAGGATTCAAAAGACGGCAGTATGCCCTATATCCCCGTCATAAACGTACAATTTGGGACTTACCCGTATTGGAAGCTGAAATGCCGTAAATGCGGCAGAATGACGCATGGGATAATCTTCACAACAAAGTGCGGGGAGTGCGGCGGTTTTGTGGATTGCACCTTGACAACTGAAATACAAAAAGAAAGCCTTACCGGGTAGTGGCATACCGCGGAACGCTTTCTTTCATGGTCCATAGTCCAATGAACCCAACCTATATTCATTGTACTATGGGCTTTCTGAAAAGTCAATACATCAGTTCGATGGATTGACTAAAAAGGGCGCACTGAACGGGTGCGTTCGGGACCTTGTATGGGGTATTAACACTGTGACGAAAGAGTAAAAATATAATATATAGAACAAGTGTTCTATCCCGTACATAAGGAATGGAATGTACAGGGAGGACATAGGGCAGTGAAGAGGAAAGGTGTTAAGCGATTTGTACGGGAGAAGAAAATATATTGTGGTGAAAATTATCTGGAAGTTGATGTGATTCCCTGCAGTAACCAGAAAAAGGGCAGGGCAGAAAAAAGCAAGGAATCATCACAGACCCAAAAGAACCTGAATGAGAAAAATGCCAAAAGGCGGTTTGTGCAGTTGGGGAATACGAATTTCGGAAAGGGTGATCTATGTGTGGATTGCACTTATGCAGATGATTTCCTGCCTGACACGCTGGAACAGGCTTTTAATGACATAGAGAATTACATAAGGCGGATTAAGTACCACATGGGGAAAAAGGGGCTGGAATTAAAGTATATGGCAGTCACTGAATACAGCACGGAAGATGAAGAGGGGGAAGAGGGCGGAGCAGATGAAAGGGCAAAGCCTGTAAGGGTACATCACCATTTAATCATCAATGGGGGGCTGGATAGAGATTTTGTTGAAAGCCTATGGAGTAAAAAGGTTAAGGGTGAAAAGGACAGGGTTAGCATGGGGTTCTGTAATGCTGACAGGTTGCAGCCGAACGAGAACGGCATAGAAGCCCGCTGTAACTATATGCAGAAAAGAAAGAAAGGGTGCAAGCGGTATAGCTGTTCACAGAACCTTAAAAAGCCAGTGGTACGGAAGAATGACAGCAAGTACAGCTTTAAGAAGATAAGGGAGTTAAGCAGGACACCGGAGGATAAGGAGTATTGGCGGAAGCAGTTTCCAGGCTATGAGCCGTCCAGGATTGAATGGGAATATAACGAGTTTAACGGGTGGGCGGTTTACGTCAAATTAAGGAGGATTAAAAAGTGAGGGAAAGGAATAGCAGGGTGAAAGGCATAAATGCGGATAGGATTGCATGACGCAGAGCGGGAGCATTTCAAACATAAGACATTCCCAAACTATGCCATTATGAAGATATCAGCTTTTCATAAAATGCAGGGTGATAGTGTGGAGTGGTGGCAGCAGGGGCAGCAGTATGACCGGGTGTATTCTTCAAAGATATTTGATTTCACGGCAGAGAACCCGAACCTGCCGCCTGATACCATAAAGGGCGGAACAGGGTATGATCTAAAAGCAGTTCTTCCGCAGGAAATAGAAGATACTTACCCGGATTATTCCATATACCCGGAATGTGACTATGCGATAGGGTACATCACAAGGGGCTGCCCGAACAAATGCCCGTGGTGCCTGGTTCCGCTGAAAGAGGGCGGCATAAAGCCGTATAGGACATGGCAGCAGTTGGTGAGGTATGACACGGATAAACTGGTGCTTATGGACAATAACATTCTGGCTTGCAGATATGGCATAGGGCAGCTTGAAAGCCTGATAGGTTCCGGGTATCGGATTGACTTGAATCAGGGCATGGATGCAAGACTTGTAACGCCTGAAATAGCAGACATTTTGTGCAGGCTTGAATGGATTCGGTACATACGTTTTTCCTGTGACACCATAGGGCAGATACCGCATATTGACAAGGTGATAAGGCTGTTTGGGGAACGTGGTGTGAAGCCCTATAAAGTCATGGTGTATGTGCTGGTGAGAAGTGACCTTGAAAATGCGGATTACCGCGTGGAATCTCTGAAAAAGCATAAAGGGATACGGCTGTATGCCCAGGCGGAAAGGAATGAGCGCATGGGGATAATTCCAAACAAGGCACAGCTTGAATTTGCAAACAGGTATGTATATGGGGGTTCGTTCCGGAAAGAGAACTGGAAAGAGTATGTGAACAAACGCCCGTATCTGAATTTTTAAAAAGGCGGTGCAGGAATGGCGGAAAGTCAGGTGAAAGTAAATTTACTGAAAGAATGGGATAGTATCAGGCAGTCGGTAAAGCATGGCCTGAAAAGGCTGGGGCATGATATTCCGATTGTGTGTATGGACCCGGAGGACGAAAGGAGGAAAAAGAAGTGCAGAGGAAAGCAAAGCAGATTGTAAGGTGCGACAAATGCGGCAGGAATATAAAAATCAATCCCAGGTATAAACGTGTGGACGATCTGGAATACAGGTATTTCAGTTGTAGGCGGTGCGGAGCTGTCTATATTGTTTCTGTCACGGATGAAGCCTTGCGGCAGGAAATCAAGAGGTATCAGGAAATCATGGAGGGATTTCAGACAACGGTTATTCCGCCTGAAATTTCACAGGAAGCGCAGTTGATTTTAAAGAACAATGTGCAGAGAAGCCGGGAACTGAAAGAGAAATACCCGCTGGAACTGAAACCGTGGGAGAGGTAGGGGAGATATGCGGCAGGGTATGAATGTGACCGATTCGGACACACAGGAAATAAAAACCATATTGAAGTATCCGGGGGCAAAGAACCGTATAGCGGATTGGATAGTGTCTTTTATTCCTGAACACAAGGTTTATCTGGAACCGTTTTTCGGCGGTGGTGCGGTTTTCTTCCACAAGCAGAAATCAAGAATCGAAACTATAAATGATTTGGATAACAACGTGTATACATTCTTTAAGGTTTTGAGGAATGAGCCGGAAGAATTGGTTCGGCGGTTGAAATATACCCCGTATGGCCGGACAGAGTATTACAAGGCTTTTGAACCGACACAAGATGAAATAGAGGTTGCCCGCAGATTTGCGGTAAGGTGCTGGCAGGGGTTTGGCTGTTCAAATGTCTATAAAAACGGGTTCCGTTCAAGCCAGCAGGGCAGCAGTCCACGGACAACAAAGCACTGGAATGAATTACCAGATAGGCTTGAATGGGCGGCTGAAAGGCTGAAACAGGCACAGATTGAAAATCTTCCCGCAACGGAACTTTTACAGCGGTATGACACGGAGGATGTTTTTATTTACCTGGACCCGCCGTATCTGCATGAAACAAGAAAGAATTATCTGTACAGGCATGAAATGACGGACACGGAACACATTGTATTACTGGAGATGGCAAGGAATCACCCTGGAAAAGTCCTGATCAGCGGGTATGAAAATGGAATGTATAATGCGGTACTGTCCGGCTGGAATAAAGCGCACAAGGAAACGCAGGCAGAATTTGGTTTTAAAAGGGTGGAAACATTGTGGTTTAATTACGATTTGACGGAGGGATAAACATGGAGCGGCTTACATATCCGGGCGGGATAAATGCCCTTTTGAAGTCGGACAGAGTACCAGGGGAATTTGACAGCGTGTGTTTTGGCTGCCGGAGCCTGAACAAATGCGCAAGGAAGAACAGAAAGTGCTATCTGTTCAAAGCAGTAAACAGGTTAGCGGAATATGAGAATATGCAGGAAAAGGTTGAAAAGCGGCTTGCGGAGATAAAAGCAAGTTCTGATTTCCCGCATAATTTCAAAGGGCAGATGGCAGAAGATTTTGAATGGGTGCTGAATATGCTTCCGGGAGGAAAAGAGAATGGATATAAAGATTGAACCGAGGAAAACAACGGACAGGGGCGGTTATATGACTATGCCGCTGAAAAAGAATGTGCCGAACCCGAAAGATGAAACATGGGTTCCTGCAATCTGCCCGGAGTGCGGCTGTGAATGTTGGGACAGACCGCTGCCGGAGGGCTTCACGAAAGAAATGTTTTCAGGGAAATTATGTACCATATGTGCATTAAAAGCAGGCTTGCGGAATGGCGGGTGAAACAGGTGCTTGAATTTGGGTATTACAATCTGGATTGCATGGAGGGAATGAAAGAATTTCCTGATAAGTATTTTGACCTTGCTGTGGTAGACCCGGAATATGGCAGGAAAGAGCATGGAGGAAAAGACCGCGGCACATATGCCAGACAGAAAAACGGTAGCAGGATTTATGTAAAAAGCAAGCCTTATCTTAACCGGGGCTGGGATAATGAGCCAGCGGGGAAAGAATATTTTGACGAACTTATGAGGGTATCAAAAAATCAAATTATATGGGGCTGTAACTATTTTGATTATCCGCTGTCAGGCGGGCGCATTATCTGGGATAAGTGTAATGACGGTTCGGACCAGTCAGGGGCGGAAATAGCCTATAATTCCCTGAATAACCGTGTTGACATATTCCGGTATATGTGGCGGGGGATGTTTCAGGGTAAATCCATAGAACAGGGAACGGTGCAGCAGGGCAATAAAAAGCTGAATGAAAGGCGGATACACCCGACACAGAAGCCCGTGAATCTGTATCGGTGGATTGTCCGGGAATACATAAAGGACGGATGGAAGATACTTGACACCCATGCAGGGAGCGCAAGCAGCCTGATAGCGTTCCATGAAGCGGGGTTGCCGTTTGTCGGTTTTGAAAAGGACGGGTATATGTATCAGCTATCAAAGGAACGGTATCAGGAGGAAACCGCACAAATGCGGCTACAATTTTGAGGAAAGGTGGACAGAGTTTTGAATTTTGATTATACAGAACAGGAACTGCAGGAGTGGCAGAGGAACCGCGGCAGGAAGATAGACGAAAAGGAGATCAGGACACAATGCCGCAATAGGTTGAGCAACGCACAGGGGCAGCATTTTGAAAGGGAAATACTTGCAGGGTGCAGGCGGTATAAGGATTTGGGGCTTGCAGTCATAGACAAAACCCCGGAGCCGTTCAGGGTGATGAAAAAGAACCCGAACGGGGTATTTACAGGGCGCTTTACAGCACTTGCACAGCCGGACTTCCAGGGAACCCTGAAAAATGGGCGTTCAATCGTGTTTGAAGCGAAAATGACCCTGAAAGACCGTATTCAGAGGAATGTATTGACGGATACGCAAATGCAGGCGCTGGAAGCACATGAGGGGTTAGGAGCGTTTGCGGCGGTGTGTGTAAGTATCAGTAATGGGTTTTACTTTATTCCGTGGGAAGCGTGGCGGGATATGAAAGACATTTACGGACACCAGTATGTCACGCCGGAGCAGATTGCGGAATACGAAGTGAAATTTGACGGTTCGGTGCGGTTCCTGGAATACAAAAACAAAGTGACACAGGAAGTCATGACAGGGGTTTGGGGGCTGGATACATGAAAGGCATAACGCTGAATGGTGCAAGGCTTCCACTTCCGGCAGAGATTCCGCACGCTTCCCTGATAGCAAGCGGCATGAAAGCCGCAGGGCGGCAGCAGGCGGCAAAAACAAAAAGAGGTAAACCTGAGAAAAAGCGGCTTACGGGCATGAAGAACGGAAAGCCTGCCCTGCTGAATGAAAACGGCTTGCAGGCAGCAGTTGAAAAACTGTTTCTGTATGAGGAATCCGGTGCAACACCGTATGAAATACATATCCTGCAGGAGCGGGTGAAAAGCCTTGAAGAGAGGGTAAAAAGGTTAGAAAGCTATGATTAGGAGCGGTTGAAATGGAAAGACAGTTGACAATGGGAAGCCTGTTTGATGGCATAGGCGGCTTTATGCTGGCGGCGCAGGCGTGCGGGATTACACCCGTATGGGCGGCGGAGATAGAACCGAACTGTATCAGCATAACCCGCAGGCATTTCCCGGAAGTAATGCACGTTGGGAGTGTGACGGAGTTAAAGGGTGATGAAGTGCCGCCAGTGGATATTATCACATTCGGTTCCCCTTGTCAGAATTTAAGCGTAGCAGGGAACCGGAAAGGATTAGCCGGGGAGGAATCCGGGCTTTTCCTTGAAGCAATCAGAATCATAGAGGAAATGAGGGAATCGACAAATGGAATATACCCAGCTTTCATTATTTGGGAAAACGTACCCGGTGCTTTTTCATCAAACGATAGACAGGATTTTAGAACCGTGCTTGAAAAATCACAAAAGCCAGTGTTCCTATGCCTAAATCTGAATGGACCAGAGCCGGAATGGTACGAGGGGGAGAAGTTGACACAGCATGGAGAACATTTAATGCCGAGCATTGGGGAGTCCCCCAGCGTCGCCGTAGAATCTACCTTGTCGGAGATTTTGGAGGACAACGTGCCGGAGAGATACTCTTTAAGCCGGAGAGCCTGCTGGGGTATCCTGCGCAGGGCGTTGAAACGGAAAAGGAAGCTGCCGGAAACGCTGGAAATGGCGCTTATGCAGAGGATACAAGAGGACGGGCGGCAGGATTCGTATACAGGGCAGGGGCAAAGGCAAGGGGAATAGGCTATCAGGAAGAGGTTGCCCCAACGATAAAGACAGATAACAGTTCGGCGGTGATCATTGAAACGGAACGGTTTGCAGACGTGGTTTTGAATGACCAGGGTGGGGATTCCATAACCGTAGAGAAAAAAGGCGTATGCCCCACATTACGGGCGCAGTCGCATGGGAATCTGCCTTGCGTGGTAAAAGAGGTTATAGGGCTTGACATAACACACGCTGATGATGTTATAAGGACGTTTGAGAATGTGGCGCCTGCATTGTTACAGAGAATGGGAACGGGCGGGAATCAAGTGCCGCTGATTGCTGAAACCATAAAAGAAAATGTAATGCCGATTCGGAGTGAAGCAAGCAGGCTGAAAGAAAGTAATGGTTTGGGGATTGGAAAACCGGGAGGGCCAGCCCCAACGCTTACCGTAAATGACATTCACAGCATTTTCTATGAAGAGAAAGACAAAAAATATTATGAATTGCAGCAGTTTGGGTACTACAAGGAATCAAAGGTTACAGAAACATTGTTAGCAAATAAAGAAAAAAGAAGCAGTGAGGGAGTGGTTGTAAGTGCCATAAAACAGGCATTAAGGAAAGTAAAGTATATCATCCGCAGGCTTACCCCGCGGGAATGTGAGAGGTTACAGGGGTATCCTGATGATTGGACACGCTGGGGAGCAGACGGGGAGGAAATTTCTGATATGGCAAGGTACAGGGCAACGGGGAACAGTATAGCGGTTCCCTGTGCAATCAGGGTATTCCGTGGGATACTTTCAGAACTGGAGGGGTAGGAGGTAATGGAGGACAAAAGGAAACGGTATCAAATAATCTGCCCGTATTGTGGAAAAGTTCAATATGCCTGCAAAAGCATTTTGCAGGAAATGGGGGTTGCTGATGCAGGACACGGGGATTGTCTGGAGTGCGGCGGTTTTATGAAGCTGATCTATAACCAGAAAGCGGACACAATGACGGCTGAAAAATGGGAGATAAGGAGAAAAAGAAATTGAAATGCCAGATATGCGGCAGGCAATCAGCGGATAATTTACTTTGCGTTTGTGCAGAGTGCGTAAGAGGGGCAGCGGGAGCAGACCAGGCACGGAAGATAAGGAGCATTACAAATATTTTAAACATTACGGCGGATACAGACGGAAATATAAAAGGCACTATGGAAAGCCTGCTGGAAATCGCCGGAGATTTGGAGGTTTTTAGCCATGCCGAAAAGCAGGAAAAGGAATAAGGGGAAGCATAAAAGAAAGTACGGGCAGCAGGATAAGGTTGTATTCAGGCGGGTGGTGCGCCGGGAAACAGTGGGGCAGGAACGCCCGCTTACGCTGAAAGAAAAGGTGGTTCTGTTCAGGAATCGGCAGCAGGCGGGGCAGGAATCGGCGGAACGGATGAAAAGCATACAGGAGAGGGTAACGCCGCCCGGAATGGATTTTTCGGAGTATCTGCAATACATAGAGAAAAAGAAAGAAGAAGCCAGGGAAAAGGGCGCACACTTCCGTTATTGACCGAAAACTTACGGAAGTATACAAAATGCACAAATATACTTCCGTAAGTTTGTGCGTCCTGCCTATTGAAAATATACTTCCGTAAGTATATAATAAATACATAATCAATCAGGAAAGACGGAGGTAAAAGAAATGTTATTTGAAAAAGAGTACAGAGAAGCAGAAGAAAAGTTATATAAAAAAGGGTTCTACGTTGAAAACATGATAGAACCATACAATGATTGTTACGAAGTATTAGACGGAAATGGAAAAGTGTTGATAGATCATCTTTCGCTTGCGCAGTTGGAGCAGTTATCAAACATGATTTAAGATTGGGAGCCGGGAGCCGCAAGGGGCAGCAGGAATGGAGTTCCTGCAAGGCGGGTTCGATTCCCGTCCGGCGCATTAAGACAAGGCGGCAACTTGTTTTCTGCAAGGGCAAGCCGAAAGCCGTAGCAGGGATACCGTGAAAACATGGCGGTGGGCGCACCTTACCAGAAAGTGCGTAGTTGGTCAACAGGTTTTTATCAATTTTTTAAGGTGAAAAATTGAAAGCGGTATCACAAGCCGAAAAAGGCGGTAGGTTCCATGAACAGAAACAGAGGGCCACCCAGAAAACAGGAGGGAACACGGTGCAGGAAATAATGATTTCCATTCGGGGGAAATGGTGGGATTTGATTAAGAGCGGAGAAAAGCCGCTGGAACTTAGAAAGACTGCCCCGAAAAGTCTTTTGGCAGGGAAAAGCAGGGTAGAGGTAAAGGAAACGGCGGTGATCTGGATTCCTGAAAAGCCGTTCCTCTGCCTGGTGTATGTACCGGAGGAAAAGGCGGTTTGCGGGCGGTTTTCCTGTTCGGGAGTGGAAGTGTTGGACGGTGCGGACGTTTCAGAGCGGAGCCGGGTTCCGTATGGAGAACAGGAGAAGTACAGGCAGCAGGGCGGCGGGAAGCTGTACGGCTGGCAAGTCGGGGCGGTGGAAGTGTTTCAGGAGAAAAAGCCGTTATCAGAATACGGGATAAACCGCCCGCCGCAAAGCTGGCAGTATTTACGGTTCCAGGCGTGGTGAAAAAATAAAGACTGAATGGAGGTATCAGGAATGAAAACGGTAGCAATCATCAATATGAAAGGCGGTTGCGGTAAAACAACAACAGCGGTAAACATGGCGCACATTTTGGGCAAGCATTACGGAAAACGGGTTCTGCTGGCGGATAATGATAAGCAGGGGAACGCTTCAAAGGCGTATGCCGTACATAGCTATGAACTTCCGTCTGTGGCGGATATTCTGACAGGGGAAACGGATATTCTGGAAGTGATCAGGAAAACGGATTTTGACTTTATAGACGTTATCCCTGCAAATATGCACCTGCTGACCGCTAACCTTGAAATCATTATGAATCAGGACATAGAGCAGCAGACAATTTTCAGGAACCAGTTTGAACGGGTGGATTCCATGTATGATTACTGCATTATTGACTGTCCGCCTGACATAAATATTTCCGTTATAAATGCGCTTGTGGCAGCAGATGAAGTTATCATTCCGGTTAAGATTGATGGGTATTCCCTGGACGGAATGGAGGAACTGGAACAGCAGATAGAGAACGTAAAGGAACTGAACCCGAAAATAAAGTTCCGCGGCTGCCTTGTAACCATGTTTTATCGGACGGTGTGGAAAGATGAAAACGGGGAATATCAGCAGGGGGTAAACGAACAGGGGAAAGAATGGCTGAAAATGCAGAAATACCCGGTATTCCATACGCATATCAGGAGAACCCCGAAAAAGGTAGATGAAAACACCTTTACAGACGTTCCCCTGATCGAGTACAGCCCAGGGTGCGGCGCTTCCAAAGATTACAGGCAGTTTGTGAAAGAATACTTAGGGGTGGGCGGAAATGTATAAGAACTATGAGGGATACCCGGACCAGACGGCGGGGCAGGCATTAAAGCGGGTAAGCGCAGAGGAACGCAGGCGCGACGGGGAAGTAGGTATTCTGATAAATATGTTAAAGCAGATTATCAGCCTTGCCGGGTTTGAACTGGTGGGGAGGATTGAACTGAAAGACAGGCAGACAGGAAAGGAGTATAGATAGTGTTTGAAAAATCTATTCTTGAAGAAGCGGCACAGCAGAGAAACCTGGTTGAATTTAAAGGGATTGTGCCGCCGCATATGGTACAGATACCGCTTGAAGAGTACAGGCGGTACATAGAAAGCACGATAAAGGGACCGACAGTAGAAATATCGCTTGAAGAATATAACGGGCTTAAAATGGAAAATGAGGGCTTGCGGCGTGATCTGGAACGGCGGGATTTTGAGAACAGGGAACTTAGAATGGAGATAGAGAAAAGGGCAGATGTAGAAAGCCTGATAAAGCAGGAATACGGCAGGATTATTGAAGAGGTTAAAAGGGTTGTGACCGATTCGGACACAAGGGAAAACGGGATAACATTTTCAGCGCAGGAGGTAAGAAAAGATGGCAAAGGGCGGCAGTAATTTCAACGCACTGGCACTACTGAACAAGAAAAGCCAGAAACAGGCAGAGCATGAGCGGGCAGCAGTCGAGGAAAAGAAAGGGAATTTTGAAGTTGTTATGCTGGACGTGTATGACCTTGTACCGTCTGAAAACAATTTCTATTCTACAAAGGATATTGAGGAACTGGCACTGTCAATAGAACTGCTGGGAGGTATCAGGCAGAATCTGGAAGTAAAGCCGCCTATACACGGAAAGTATGAAGTGACGGCAGGACACAGGCGCAGGCTTGCAAGTATCCGCCTGGTGGAAGAGGGGAAAGAACAGTTCCGATATGTGCCGTGTGTAGTGAAAGACGATAAAACGGAAATCATGAAACGCCTTAGCCTGATTCTGACAAACTCAACCGCAAGGGATATGAGCGATTGGGAGCGGGTGCAGCAGTATAAGGAACTGAAAGCGGTACTGGAGGAATACAGGAAAGAGATCGAACAGGAAGCACAGAACGCAAAAGAGGGAAAAGGTTGCCTGTGCGAAAGCTGTACTTACGGTGTGGCGGGGGAATCGTGCGGCAACGAAATGCCCATAGGGGATAAGAAAAAATATTATTCTGACCGTGAACCGGGCTGTCCGTATTATGAAAAGGTGAAGCTGGGGAGGACACGGGAAATCATTTCTGATCTGCTTCACTTATCCGGCACACAGCTTTCACGGTATGAAAAGATAGATAACAGCCTGAAAGAAGAGTTTAAAGAGGAACTGCAGGCGGGGAATATCAATATTTCAACAGCACATGAGATAGCAAGGAAATCCGGGGAAGAGCAGGAAAGGCTTCATGAGGAATACCAGCAGACCGGGGAACTGCATATAAAGGACGTAAGAGAGGAACCGAAAAAAGAGCCGCAGGAATTACCGGAAAGCCAGGTAGAGAACGTGCGGGCCGTCATAAGGGAGATAATGACCGGGGAAGTGAACCGGGCGGTATTCAAGAATACAGACACGGCAGCAGTCGTAAATACATTGAAGCGTTTCTTTTACCAGTCATACAAAGGCGGGAAAGTGGAGCCGGAGGGCGGCGAACAGGTGATATACAGGTTTTCCACGGAGGGCGTAAACATCATGTCGAAAGGCTTTACTGAAAAGTACCTTGTAGATTATGAAAGCCTTGCCGGAATTGTAACGGCTATGATTATAGCGGGGGAACTGGCAGAAGAGCCGGAACCGGAGATTATAGGGCCGGCAGAAAGCAGGGAAGAAACGGAGGAACGGCAGGAAGAAACGGCAGAGGAAACAGCGGAAGAACCGCCGCAGGAAATACAGGACAATATCATGAATCACCCTGAATATCTGCCGGAGATGGAAGCCGGGTTGAGTTTCACGGAATGGCTGGAAAGGAAAAACGGCAGAGGGCAGCAGGAAATCATAAGCGGGATTATCAGGAAACAGTTTGTAGATATTAGCACAAGTTCTTTTGAGGAATTGGAAAGGAACATAGCGGCAGCAGTAAATGAATGGCTGACAGCCCAAAATGAAGCGTATGCGGGCTATCTGAAAGGGTGATGATATGATGCGGGTGATCGGTGTAGATGGTAAAGGGAATGTGATTATAGAAAAGACTTCCAGTGCAGGGAAAACAGAAGAAATAATCCTGATGGCGGAAACAGTTTCCGCCATTCAGGAATTTGGGAAAGCGGTAGCATTAGTATTTCAGGAGATTGTGCAGGCACTTACGCCAGTCTTTCAGCAGTTTGCAGAGGAATATACAAGGTTCATGAATACAGTATCAAGCCGGAGTGAACAGGAACTTGCGGATATTGCGGAACTTATGGAGCAGGCGGCAGAGGTTCAGGAGGAAAGAAGAATAAGGAGAGAAATAAGGGCATACCAAAGGAAACAGTGCAGCAGGATAAGGAGCCAGACGCGGCAGCAGGCGAAAAGCACGTTGAAATACAAACGCTATGAATTACGGATTTATAGCAGGAAAGAAAGGCAGGGTTTTCATGAATAAGGCAGATACGGAAAAGATATTGAGATTCTATAACCACATTGATGATGATATAAGAATGTGCAAGGCTTCCCTTGCGGAGTATGAGGAAAGATATAATACCATAGGGGCGATAACGTATGACGGTATGCCGAAAGGCAGCGGCACAAGTGATAAAGTGGCAAAGCGGGCAATCAAGAACGCGGAAGCGGACACAAAGGCACATATTGATTTCCTGCATGAGAGAATCCGGGAACTGAACCGGGTGCGGACAGAGATTTTAAAGGAACTTACCACACTGCAGGCAGTCCATAAGCTGATTCTGACCGGGTTTTACATAAAGGGGCTGAAATGGGAACAAATTGCGGCACAAGCTGGTTATTCCGTGCGGCAGGCGCAGAATCATAGAACGGAAGCACTGGAAATCATGGCGAAAAAAATCACCCGGAACAGGTATCTTTCACGGAGTAAATTTATCAAGAAAAATGTGCTGTGAAGATTGCGCACTATTGCGCATTTTTCCTGTTATAATGGTATCATGCAGAATATGGAAAGCGAGTTGACAGGCGGAAAAGTCAACCCGCTTTTTTCTTTGCTTTTTTATGAAAACCCCAAAATGCACGCACTTCCGGCAGAACGGAGAAACCGGAGATGGAGAAACAAACGAAAGGAGGGGGAGGGCATGGCGGGCGGACCGAGGAACCCGGCAAGGGATAAAGGGCTTGAAATATTCCTTGAAATGGGCGGAGAAATCAAAAATGCGGAAATAGCGAAAATGGTAGGGGCAACAGCGGACCAGATCAGGAAATGGAAGTGCGTTGACAAGTGGAAAGAAAAACTTGCTGAAAAAAACAAGCCCAAACGGGGCGGACAGCCGGGAAACCAGAACGCAAAGGGGCATGGTGCGAAAAAGGGAAATGAAAACGCCCTGAAACACGGAGCCTATAAAACCGTAAATCTGGAAGATTTGCCGGAAGAGGACCGGGAACAGATAGAAAATATCACGCTGGACGCAGAGCGGAATTTATTACGGGAACTGAAAATACTGCTTGCGAAAGAAAGCGATTTACGCAGGCGGCTTGAAATATTACAGCAGGCGCCGGACACGGATTTGTACGTTGACAAGGTGGTGGAAATGCTTACCCCCAAAAGCAAAGAGGAAATAGAAGCGGAGCAGGAAAGATTATATGAACTGCAAAATTTTGGGGGTGAGGAAGCAGAGGAAAAAAGGCAGGAAATAAAAGATAAATTAAAAACTGCCATGAATACCGTCATAAAATCAAGCCCTTTTGAAAGGGCCATGAAATTAGAGGTAGAGTGGAATAAAACACATGGCAGGATATTGAAATTATTGGACACTATAAAAAGTTATCAGTTGGAGAATAAAAGAATAAGCCTTGACGAAAAGCGGTATGTGCTTATGAAGCAGAAGATAACAGGGGCTTATGACATAGGGGAAGATGGGGAGATAGACGACACCTACACAGAGGGAGAGGACACAGGAGAGGACATAGAAGCCTGACAGCAGGTAGCAGAGGGCGGCAGGCAGAGGGCAGGCAGCAGGGCGCGGCAGAGGGGCAGCAGGGGCGCGTGAGAGGGCTTGAAGCGGGCGGGAAGCCGCCCCTTGAAAGGTACTGTGGAAGCCCCCGGAAAGCCTTGCGGGTTCGCCGACCCCACGGCCCGTTTAGATTCGGGCGGGGAAAACCGCTTCCAGGAACCCGGAATTTTTTTATAGGGGGTGCGTTTTTTGAAAGTTTTTGATAAAAATGCCGTTGCCCGTCACCTGGACCTGACCCCGAAACGGATAAAGCAGTTGACTGACAAAGGGATTCTGAAAGAGTACCGCCCAGGGCTGTATGAGTTGGGGCAGGCAAGGGTTGATTATATCCGTTACCTTAGAAACCAGAACCCGGAAACAGAGGAAAGCATTGACTACCAGACGGAGCGGGCGAAGCTGGTACGGGCAAAGCGGAAGAATGAGGAAATGGAACTTGCGGTGAAGAGCGGGGAACTTCACAAGGCGGAGGATATAGAGCGGGTAATGTCTGCTATGCTGATTAACTTCAAAGCCCGCCTTATGGCAATCCCTGCAGAGCAGGCCCCGAAGCTGGCAGAGGAAAAGGACACTGACAAGATAGCAAAAAGGCTTATGAAAGAAATCAAAAAAGCGTTGTCGGAACTATCTGATTTCCAGACGCTTTTCTGTGAGGTGATAAAGGAAGATGAAGAAAGCGACGGTTGACCTTTTCACCAGAATTTTTAAGACATTGGAACCGCCCCCGGATTTGAAAATATCGGAATGGGCTGACAGGTTCCGCAGGCTTTCCGGCGAAGCGGCAAGCAAGGGAGGGGCGTGGGATACGGACACAGCCCCATACCAGCGGGAAATCATGGACGCCATTTCTGATGACAGTATCAGGAAAGTGGTTGTAATGTCGGCGGCACAGATAGGGAAAACCGACGCTTTTTTACTGAACACGATAGGGTACTATATCCATTATGATGCCTGCCCTATCCTTTTGATGCAACCAACATTAAGCATGGCGGAAACATTCAGCAAAGACCGGCTTATGCCAATGGTGAGGGATACCCCGGTATTAAAGGGCAGGATAAGCGATAAAGCCCGCACAAGCGGGAACACGATTTTCAAGAAATCGTTTCCGGGCGGGCGCATTACAATGACGGGCGCTAATTCCCCGACAGAGTTAAGAAGCAGACCTATAAGGATTCTGCTGGCTGATGAAATAGACGCTTATCCGGCAACTGCCGGGAATGACGGGGACCCGCTTGTGCTGGGGGCGAAACGTCTTACAACATTCTGGAACCGGAAAGAAGTTTATGTTTCAACCCCGACAGTGAAAGGTATTTCCCGGATTGAGGTTGAGTATGAAAACAGCACACAGGAGGAATGGAACGTACCCTGCCCGTCATGCGGTGAATACCAGCCGCTTACATGGGGGCAGATAAAGTTTGACCGTGATGAAGCGGGGGAAGTAACCAGCGTTTCCCACGTCTGCAAGCACTGTGGCGTTATTTCCACGGAATACGAATGGAAAGAGCAGTTCATAAAGGGAAAGTATGTTGCAAAGCACCCGGAACGGAAAGTGAGGGGATTTCACTTAAATTCCCTTGCTTCCACGCTTACCCCGCTGGGGTGGAAACAGATCGTGAAAGATTTTCTGGTTGCAGATGAAGAACGGAAAAAGGGGAATGTTGAGTTATTCAAGGCATGGACCAATACCGAACTGGGGGAAACGTGGGAAGAGGACGGACACCAGATAGAAGATTCCGTGCTGATGAAGCGCAGGCAGAAATACAACTGTGAAGTGCCGGAGGACGTGGTTGTGATTACGGCGGGGATTGATACGCAGGATGACCGTTTTGAGGTTGAGGTTGTCGGCTGGGGAATCGGTTATGAAAGCTGGGGAATCCAGTACGCAAAAATATATGGGGACCCAAAACTGCCGGAGGTATGGGAAAAGTTGGACGAATTTCTCTTGCAGACTTTTGAAAAGAAAGACGGCACGGTGATGAAGATAAAATGCGCCTGCATGGATTCGGGCGGGCATTTCCCCAACGAAGTATATAAATTCTGCAAGGCGCGGTATCACCGGGGGATATTTGCCATTAAAGGCAGGGGCGGCGCAGATGTGCCGTATATCCCGCGCCCGACAAAAAATAACCGGGTGAAAGCGTTCCTGTTCACGCTGGGGGTTGATACGGGTAAATCCCTGCTGTTCCAGCGGCTTGTGATAGATGAAGAGGGACCGGGCTACTGCCATTTTCCCCGTGAAGAGGAAAAAGGCTATGATGAAGATTATTTCAAAGGGCTTACGGCGGAAAAGATGGTGCTGCATTACAAGAAAGGCAGACCTATGTTTGAATGGGAATTGAAGCAGAAAGGAATGAGAAATGAGCCGCTGGACGTGAGGAATTATGCGCAGGCAGCGGTTGTGATTTCCGGTGTGACGCTGAAAGAGAAGAAAGGCAGGAAGCGGAAGCCGCAGGAATCCGGGCAGGAAACGGCAGGGCAGCAGGCAGCAGGACAGCAGACAGCGGCAAGGAAACGGAGGAAAAGAGGGCAGAGAAGCGGAGGTATTTAAGACATGAAAAAGGGCAGGGAAAAGAAAGCGTTTGAGGGTATCACCCTGGAAATAGCAAAGACACATTTGGAAGCGTGGCTGAACGCGGAACTGGAAGTGTCTGTGAACCAAAGCTATACCATAGCGGGGAAATCGTTTACAAGGGCTGATCTGGGGGAGATACGGAAACAGATAGATTACTGGAGGAACATAGTAGCGGAACTGAACAACGTAGCAAAGCATAAGGGGAGGAACCGCATATACAGGGTGGTTCCCAGGGATTTATAAAAGGCGGTGGTGAAAATTGAATGTGCTTGACAAGGCAATAGAATTTTTTGCGCCAGGTACGGCGCTGAAACGTGCCAGGGCAAGGGCAGGCTTGCAGATAATGAATAGCGGGTATGGCAACTATGGAGCCAGCGAAGTAAAGAAATCAATGCGCGGCTGGCTGTACCACGGAGGGAGCGCAAAAGAAGATATTCAGGATAATCTGGACACTTTGCGGCAGCGCAGCAGGGACCTTTACGCAGGCGCACCGATAGCAACGGGTTCCACAAAAACAATGCGGACCAATGTAGTAGGAACCGGCCTGAAACTGAAAAGCACGATTGACGAAGAATTTCTTCATATGACGGAAAACCAGGCGCGGGAACTGGAAACGGCGATTGAACGGGAATTTTCATTGTGGGCGGATTCCCCGAACTGTGACCTGGAAAGGATTGATAATTTCTATGAACTGCAGCAGTTGGCTTTCCTGAATGAACTGTTAAGCGGCGACGTTATAGCCCTGCTGCCGACCACGGAAAGGGCCGGTTCCGTGTATGACCTTAGAATACAGCTTATTGAAGCTGACAGGCTATGCACGCCGGATTCTGAAACTATAAACCCGCTTATAACCGGAGGGGTGGAAAAGAACCAGTACGGGGAAGTAGTGGCGTACCATATCGCAAAACATCACCCGTTAAGTTTTGACTATCAGAACCCTATGAGGGAATGGGTGAGGGTGGAAGCATACGGGGGAGCCACGGGGCGCAGGAATGTAATACATATCATGCACCGGGAGCGGGTGGGGCAGGTCCGGGGAATACCGTTCCTTTCCCCGGTAATAGAAAGCCTGAAACAGTTGGAGAGGTACACGGAAGCGGAACTGACCGCGGCGGTGGTAAGCGGGCTTGTGACCGTGTTCATACAGAAAGAGAACAACAGCGAGGAACCGCCCATAGGGGAGGGGATAGAAGAAGAGTACCTTGTTGATACGGAAGATGAAAATTCGATTGAACTTGCCCCCGGAGCCGTCATTGATTTGGGGGAGAATGAAAAGGCGAACATGACGAACCCAGGCAGACCGAACGCGAATTTTGACGGGTTTGTGATGTCAGTAATAAAGCAGATCGGATGTGCGCTGGAAGTGCCTTTTGAAATCGTATTGAAATGCTTTTCCAACAATTATTCCGCTTCCAGGGGCGCACTACTGGAGTTCTGGAAAACAGTCAATATGTACCGCGGCTGGCTGGCGGCGGATTTCTGCCAGCCGATATTTGAAGAATTTATGTGTGAAGCCGTGGCGAAAGGCAGGATAAACGCCCCCGGATTCTTTGCTGACCCGCTGGTTAGGAAAGCGTACTGTGCCGCAGAATGGAACGGACCGAGCGCCGGGCAGTTAGACCCGAAAAAAGAAGTGGAAGCGGCGGAATTGCGGGTGCAGGGCGGATTCTCTACCCGTGACAGGGAAACCACGGAACTGACGGGCGGGGATTATTACAAGAACATGAAGCAGAGGAAAAGGGAAGAAAAAGTATTAAAGGAGGTAAATGGAATTGGCAGACCAAAACAGCAGCCAGGGGCAGCAGGGGGAGAGCCGGACGGGGAAACCGACACCGACACAACCAACACAGACAGCGGCGAAGAAACCAAAGACGGCGGCGCAGATTAACCATTTTTGGAATTTCATAGCAGGCCAGGAAGAGGGGAGCGCAGAACTGGTTCTGTACGGGGATATTTCTTCCTATTCGTGGTGGGGTGATGAAATAACGCCTGATATCTTCAACAAGGAACTGAAAGAGATCGGAGCCGTGAAAAGCCTGGTTGTCCGTATCAATTCCGGGGGCGGTGACGTGTTCGCAGCAAATGCGATTTACACGCGCCTGAAAGAACTGGGGGAGAATGGGACGGAAGTAACGGTGAAGATTGACGGGTGGGCAGGTTCCGCTGCAACAATTATTTCCTGTGCTGGAACCACAACGGAGATTCCTGCAAACGGGGTTTTCATGATACACAACCCTAAATCCGGCATTTTGGGATATTACGAAGCAAAGGAACTTACCAAAATGGCGGAGGAACTGGAGGTTATCAAGCAGTCCATTGTGAACTGTTACAAGCTGAAAACCGGGAAGAGTGATGAAGATATAAAACAGCTTATGGATTCTTCCACATGGTACACGGGGGAACAGGCGGTAACAGAGGGGTTCTGTGACAGCCTTATGTTTTCTGACATAGAAACAGAGGTTGAAAATGCAGAAAGGGTGATTGTGAACCATGTAAGCATGAGCCTGGAGCAGTTCGAGAGCGTACCCAAAAGTTTATTAAGCTATGTAAATAGCCTTAATAATAAGCAGAATGAAGTAAGGACAGAGAATAAGGAGGATTGTAACATGGGATTGACAATGGAGGAACTGAAAACACAGCATAAGGACCTATATGATCAGGTGCTGAATGAAGCGGCGCAGGCGGCAACACAGAAAGCGCAGGCGGCGGAGCGGGAACGGATACAGCGGATTGACGCACTGACAGTTCCGGGGTTCGAGGATTTGGCGGAGCAGGCGAAGTTCAAGGACGGCATGAGCGCGGAACAGTTTGCGGTAAAGCAGGCGGAGCAGATGAAAGCGCAGGGCAGCAGTTTCCTGAACGGCAGGGAAAGAGACGTCCGGGAATCCGGTATGCGCGGCGTCCCGCAGGACAGCCATGAGGGAACGGGCGGGGATACGGACCCGTTCGGGGAGATCATTAACCAGATGTATCCGCAGGCGAAGTAAGGAAAAGGAGGAAAGGAAGAATGGCAGGGAAAGAGTTGTTAGGGACCTACACCCCAAAAATGACGCTGGCGGGTGATTTCCCGGTTGTGACCGATTCGGACACCATGAAAACCGGGGAGAGCGCAGCGGAATTTCAGGTTCTGTGCAAGACGGCGGACGGCATGACCGCAGTAACCGCGGATACCGTAGGGGACATTTACGGTATCGCAGCGGCGGATTCTGACGAGGACGGGAACGTGGTAATCTACCTGACGGGTGAGTTTTTTGCGGAATCGCTTATCTACCCGGACACCGTTACAGCCGCAGATTTGAAAGCGGCATTAAGAAAACTGAATATTTTCATGAAATAAGCTGAAAAGGAGATTGAGAACATGGGAGAAATCAGTATTTATGACCCGCGCACAATGGGAAAACTGATCGTGCGTATGCCGAAAGTGAGGACGTTCATCCGGGATACGTTTTTCAGGAACGTGCAGACGTTCGACACAAGAAAGATAGACGTGGATATGAAGAAAGGGAACAGGCAACTGGCCCCGTTCGTACACCCGAAGATCGGGGGCGAGACCATTCCCAACAGCGGATACCAGACCAACACATACACGCCGCCCCTGCTGGCGCCGGATAAAATCACCACAATAGATGATATCCTGGCAAGGCGGCCCGGTGAATCCCTGTACAACGGGAAAAGCCCGAACCAGAGGGCGGTTGAGAAGATGCAGGAGGATTTTGCGGAACTGGATGAAACCATTACCCGCCGTGAAGAATGGATGTGCTGCCAGGCGCTTTTTACTGGAAAAATCCCGGTGATCGGAAAAGGGCTGAATTATGAGATTGACTTCAATTTCACAAACAAGGAAAGCCTGTCCGGGACCAAACAGTGGGGGAAGTCCGCCGCTGACCCGCTGGGGGACCTTGACCGCTGGAAAGAAAAGGTGCAGAAAACAGGGTTCGTGAACACCAATATCTGCCTGATGGGGAAAACGGCGTGCGCGGCGTTCCTGAAAGACGAGAACGTACAGAAGATGCTTGACAACAGGAGATATGACCTTGCAGTGATCAGGCCGCGGGAACTGCCCAACGGCGCAACCTACATAGGGACGCTGGCAAAGGATAATATTGATATTTACACCTATTGCGAGTGGTTCCTTGACGACTGGACCAACAAGAGCAAGCCGGAAGAAAAGCCGCTTCTGCCGGACAACATGGTTGCCATGTTAAGCGCGGAAGCAATTTACAGTATGTATTACGGCGGGGTTCCCGTGGTTGATGAAAAGGGCAAGGAGATCGGGGTTGCAGAGGGTACGAGAATCCCGGACCAGTGGGTGGAGAGGAAGCCGCCCCGCCGCTTCCTGGCGCTGTCCGCAGCACCGCTTCCCGTTCCACATGAGGTTGACGCCTGGCATATCGCCTATGTGCTGTAAGGCGCCGCCATGAAGAATTTCAGGCAGCTTTTGGCGCAGGATTTGAAAAGCACGTTCTACCGGACGGATGAATTTGCGGAATTAAGGACGGTTGAGTATGACGGGAAAATGAAAAAGATTCCCGTCATATTTTCGTCTGACACCGTAGGGAACCGGAAAATATCCGTCAAGGACAAGGCGGAGGGACTGCACAAGGTAAGCGCAGTTGTGCGGATACAGCTTGAAAGCTGGGGAACAACGCCCCGGAAAGGCAAGACGCTGTACATTGATGATGAAGAATACAAAATCAATACAGTGTCAAGCGAAGATGGGGAAATCGTTTTGGGATTGGAGATTATGGGCGAATGATTGAGATAACGGAAAGCCAGATAAACAGGGTTGACGCTATCCTTTCCGGTGTGAAAAACGCACGTTACAAAGTATTTTCCAATGCTATCAACCGGGGGCTGACAGCAGGCAGGACAGAGGGGACGAAAGCAATCAGGCAGACCTACAATGTGAAAGCCGGAACCGTAAACAAATACGGGAAAGTGAAGCTGGATAAGGCAAGCGAGGGCAGCACTGTGGGGCAGATTGAATTTGCCGGGGCCGTTATTCCCTTAATGCAGTTTAAGGTATCCCCGAAAGAAGTCAATAAAAGAAAGACCGTGACAGCGGCGGTATTGCGTAACGGAACCGGGGCGCAGATTGCGCAGGCTTATGTGGCAAACCTGAAAAGCGGCATAGGGGTGTTTGAAAGGCTTACCCGGAAAAGGGAAACTTCACAGACACTTTACGGGCCGTCTGTGGCACATATGGCGGAAAATATAAACGTGCTGCCGAAAATGGAGGAAAAGGCACAGAAAACCGTAAATGAAAGGGTGGAACATGAGATAACCCGCCTTTTGAACGGATACGGGAGGTAAGGCATGACACCAGTAATGCTTATGCAGGCACTGCAGGGATTTATCGAAAGAGAAACGGCTGACCTGAAAATGCAGGCGCGGGTGAAGCGCAACAGCGGGGAAAAGGCGGAACGCCCGCCGGGGGTTTACATAGGGGAACTGCCGGAGCCGGAGGGAACGGAAAAATTAGCACCATATGTTTTGATGAAGTTCCTGACCGGGAAGCATGAAAGGAATCCGGGAGAAGATGAAAACAAGTGCATGGTGCGTATTGTATGCGTAGCCTATTCGGAGGACCCGCAGGAGCGGTACATGCAGGTTTTGAACCTGTTATCCCGCATTGAGTTCCGCCTGCTGGAAGAAACCGTGATAGACAGCCGTTTCACCCTGCAATCCCCGCTTGAAATGATTGTCTATGAAGATGATACGGAGCCGTATAAAATCGGCGAGATGGTGACAACGTGGGAACTTCCGGCAATCAGCCGGAAAATAGAATTTTAAGCCAGGAGGAAAAGACAATGGCAAGAGCAGGAAAAAGCACGGCAGAAAATGCCGCTGTGAACACGCAGGACAGCCAGAAACAGCCCGAAAAGGCAGCAGGCGGGGAAAATACCGCTGAAACCAGAAAAGCGGCTGAAAAGGGCAATAACGAAGCTGAAAAGGAAACCTTTATCTATATCGGGCCAACGGTAAAAGGCGGGGCGCTGAAAACCAATGCGGCGCTTACCGGGACCAGGGAGGGAATAAAGAAATACCTGAAAGGGATTCTGGAAGATATTCCCCAGGTGGAAAAACTTTTGGTTCCCGTGGGCAGGCTGGCAGACAGCAAGGGGAAAGTGAAAGAAAAGGGAACCCTGCTGAACAAATATTACAATGAAGTTGCTTCATTGGATAATGCGAAAAAGGAGGGGTAATCACTTATGAGCGGTTTTTATCATGGAGTAAGAACGGGAAAGATGGCAACCAGCGTTTCTACACCTGTAACGGCAGACAGCGGTATTCATTTCGTGGTGGGTACGGCGCCAGTCCAGGCGGCAGGCGGAACGGTGAATGAGGTGATCTTGTGCAACAATTACACAGAAGCGGTTCAGGCCGTGGGCTACAGTGACGATTGGGGGAAGTACACCTTATGCGAAGAAATATATGCGGCGTTTGTGCTGTACAAGATTGCACCTATTGTACTGGTAAATGTACTGGACCCGGTGAAGCACAGGAAGAATTTTTCAGTAGATGAGTTTGAGATTTCGGAGGAAAGGACGGTACTGCTGCCCCGTGAAGCGATTGCGGAAACGGTGAAAATCGGTGGGTATGTGGAAAATGAAGATTTCGGGCTGATCTATACGGACACCGCGCTTGTGGTGGAAGTGATCGAAGGCGGGAAGATTACGGAGGATATTAAGCAGTTAAGCATTGAGTATTCCGCAGTTGCCCCGGAACTTGTCACAAAAGCGGATATTATCGGCGGCTATGACGTGGAAAACAATAAGTATAAAGGGCTGGAACTGATAGATTCGGTATTCCCTAAATACGGGGTAGTGCCGGAAATCATTTTATGCCCGGAGTTTTCGACGGATTCCGAAGTGGCAGCGGTAATGAGCGCAAAAACGGAGAACATCAACGGCGTGTTTTCCGGTATCTGTATCATTGACGCAGACACAAAAAAGACGGTGCGGTATACGGACGTACCGGAGTGGAAGAAAGAAAACAATATCACAAAGCCGGGGCAGATTCTGGTATACCCGAAAGCAAAGCTGGGGGAACGCATTTTCCATTATTCCACACATGAAGCCTGCAGGATGACGGCTACAGACGCAGCGGCAGACATGGGCGACGGTACGCCGTGTGAATCACCGTCTAATAAATCCCTGCAGATCGACAGCATGGTACTGGCAGACGGTACGGAAGTGCTGTTTGATCTGACCCAGGCAAACTACCTGAACCAGAACGGCATTGTAACGGCGCTGAACTTTATCGGCGGCTATGTGTCGTGGGGCAATTCAACCGCCTGCTATCCGTCAAATACGGATGTGACAGATTATTTTATCAATGTTTCCCGTATGTTCAAGTGGGTGGCGAACAGCGTTGTCCTTTCCACATGGAGCAAGGTGGACCGGCGGCTGAACAGGCGGCTGCTTGAAAGTATCATGCAGAGCCTGAACCAGTGGCTGAATGGCTTAATGTCGGAAGAAAAAATTCTGGGCGGGCGCGTGGAGTTTCTGGAGGACGAAAACCAGGACGTTGACCTGATGGCAGGGAAAGCGACATTCCATATCTACCTTACACCGCAAAGTCCGGCGCAGGAATTTGCCTTTATGCTGGAGTATGACACAAGCTATCTGTCAGGGCTGATGGACGCCTAAAGTTTGGAGGGAAAAAGAATGGGAAGAGTTGATGAATCTGTAATTGGCTTTAAAGTATATGAGGACAATAAGGACTATTTGGGAGTGAGTGAAGTTGCGCTGCCTGAAATTTCATTTATCACAGAAGAAATTTCGGGGGCCGGGCTGGGAGGAAAGTACGAAGCTGTATTGCTGGGAATGGTAGAAGCCATGACCGCAACTTTCAATTTCCGGACCGTAACAAACAATGCTGTGAGCCTGACGGAGCCGCGGCAGCATGATATTGATTTGAGGGTGGCACAGCAGCAGAACGATACCACAAAGGGAACGGTGGAAGTGGTGAAAGTGCGGCACTGCTTGCGCATGATTCCCAAGAAACTCAAACCTGGAAAAGTGGCGAGTTCAGCCACGGCAGAGGTAAGCGGGGAATATGCGGTGCGCTATTATGCCACTTATATCAACGGGGTGAAGAAACTGGAGATTGACCCGCTGAATTATATTTGTTTTGTGAACGGAAAGGATTATCTGAAAGAGGTCCGCGCCGCATTGGGAATGTAAAAAGGCAACAGGCAGTCAGCGTATAACGCTGATTTTATTTTGCAAAAAAATCAGGAGGATTTAAACAATGGAAGATAAGAGCATTTTGACAACAAGCCAGGGAACGGAGAATGTGACCGATTCGGACACGAAGCAGGAAAGAAAGGCAGACAGCACGGACAAGAGCAAGAAGCAGATGGGAAGCGCAAGGGTATATGTGCATACATTTGAAGAGCCTTTCACCTATGAGAACCAGACCTATACGAAGATCACTTTCGATTTCGGCGGGCTGAAAGGAAAGGACGCCACAAGCCTGGAAGATGAACTTGCGGCAGAGGGAAGATATGTGATCAGCCCGGAACTTTCAGACGTGTATTTGAGCAAGGTTGCCGTGAGGGCGTCGCAGCCTGCAATCACGTTTGACGCTATGGAGGAACTGCCGTATGTAGATTTCAAGAAAATTATCAATGCGGCAAGAAATTTTTTAGTGAAGTCGGGCTTATAAGCCAGAAATCCATAGCAAAGTGGGTAAGGAAAGAAAGTTTCAGAATGGCAAGCGCAACGGGCGGCGGTGTTGAATTTTGGCTGAACCTTACCCTTTTGGAAATGATACGGTGGATTCAGGACGCTTTAGAAGCCCAAAGGGAGGATGAACAGGCACGGGCGGAAACGGGGGTGGATTAGTTGGCGGCTTCACAAAAGCAGTTTGAATTACTCTTTCAGTTGAAAGCCACATACGGAAGCAATTTTGTACAGACGTTTTCCGGTGCGGCAAAGACAATGAAAGATATGCAGGGAAGCATAAGCAAAATAAATTCACTCCAAAAGGACATATCAGGCTATAAAAAACAGCAGGAAGCCCTTGACAGGAACCGTACCAAAATGCAGCAGTTGCAGGAGGAACACGATAAATTACAGCAGGAAATGTCTGAAACGGCGGAACCGTCTGAAAAGTTACGCAAGGCATTGGAGCGCAACGAAAGGCAGATGGAGCAGACCAGGCAGGCGATAGATTCCGAGGAACAAAGCCTTGCGGAACTGCAGGAGCGGTTGCGGGCAGCAGGTGTAAACACGGATAACCTGGACGCTTCCACGGAACGCCTGCAACGGCAGTATGAACGGTTACAACAGTCACAGGAAAGAATAGGGGATTTATCAAACCGGATTGAACAGAACAACCAGGCGATTGCAAAAACAAAAGGACAGTTGATGGGAGTAATTGGGGCGGCTACTGCATTGGGGGCCGCCTTTTATGCCGGTCCGATTACAAAGGCGGCAGAATTTGAACAGCAAATGTCAAAGGTGAAAGCAATATCCGGGGCAACGGCTGGGGAGTTGGCGGAACTGTCAAGCAAGGCGAAACAGATGGGGGCCACAACCGAGTTTACCGCAGCGCAGGCCGGGGAAGCCATGGAATATATGGCTATGGCAGGCTGGAAAACCTCTGATATGCTGAACGGCATAGAGGGAATCATGTACCTTGCAAGTGCTTCCGGGGAGGATTTGGCAAGCACTTCCGACATTGTAACGGACGCGCTGACGGCGTTCGGGCTTTCTGCTTCTGATGCAGGGCATTTTTCGGACGTATTGGCGCAGGCTTCCAGCAACGCAAATACAAACGTGGGCATGATGGGTTCCACGTTCCAGAAAGTCGCGCCTGTGGCGGGTGCGCTGGGGTACAGCGTGGAGGATATGTCTTTAGGCATTGGCTTGATGGCAAATGCTTCCATAAAGGCGGAGGTTGCAGGAACCAGCCTGAAAACCGCCCTTGCAAACATGGCAAGCCCCACGGATAAACAGGCGGCGGCTATGCAGAAATACGGAATCAGCCTTACACGCGCAGACGGGACCATGAAGTCATTCGGTGAAGTGGTGGAGAATTTGCGCAGCAGTCTGGGTGATCTGAATGAAACGGAACAAGTGGCAGCCGCAACAACGATATTCGGGAAAGAAAGTTTTGCGGGTATGCTTGCAATCGTGAACGCAACGGAAGAGGATTTCAATAAACTGCATGATGCGGTTTATAACTGTGACGGGGCGGCAAAGCAGATGTCGGAAACCATGCTGGATAATTTCAGCGGGCAAATGACGCTTGCGAAGTCGGCACTTGACGCTTTACAGGTAAGTCTGGGGGAAGCCCTGCTTCCCACGTTCACGGCAGCAGTAAAGAAGATAACGGAGGTAGTTTCAAAGGTTGCGGAGTTCGCAGAGAAAAACCCGGAACTGGTGCGAACGATAGCAAAAGTGACAGCCGGGTTGCTGGCACTGAAAGCCGGGGGTTTAGTTGCAAAGCTGGGGTTCCAGGAAATCCACGGCGGTGTCCTGGTGGTGCAAAGGGCATTAGAGATATTCAGAGGGCGCACGATTCTGGCAGGGTTCAACGCTATGGGATTGGGTGCAAAACTGGCAAGCATGGGAAGCAGCGTTATAGGCTATTTTGGAAGCCTGGGCGGTGCTTTTTCTAATGTCATAAGTTCAAGCAGGATATTAAGCAAGGTGACAGGTGTTGCGCGTCTGATAGGCGGCAAGCTGTCAGGCGGTGTTCTGGGCGTGTTCGGGAAAGTGACCGGGAAGATAACCGGAATTTTCGGACGGATAGGAACGGCAATCATTGGAGGGCCGCTGGGAAAGCTGGGCGGTGTTGTCGGCGGCATAGTCGGGAAAATAGGCACGGCATTGGCCCCGGTGGGGAACCTTTTCAAAACGGCGTTTTCACCGCTTGCAAAACTGGGCGGTTCCCTGTTCGGCAGTTTCGGGGGCATATTAGGAAAGATATTCCCTATTGTGGCGGCAATTACCGCAGTAGTGACAGTCATACAGTTGGTGAGGAAAAACCTTGACAAGATACGGGATTTTGTCGGGAAGATTTTCGGTGAACAGGGGCTTGTGATATTTGACAAGATTGTAGCCGTTATTTCCAGCATAGGGGAAACCATAAAGAATGTTTTCAGTGACGGGAACCTGGGAGCGGCGCGGGATAAGATACAGGAGATTTTCGGTGATAAAGGCGTAGCGGTATTTGATGGTTTTGTTTCTGCCTTTAAGACGGTGCAGGGTATCATAAGCCAGTTTGTAGGGTTCGTGACACAGCATATAGTACCAGTGGCAGAACAGATATTTTCCGTGATCGTCACAACGGTAATCCCTGGAATCATGAATGCGGTACAGGCGGCAGCACCCAGCATAATGTCAATCATCCAGACAGTAGTGACTTTCATAGGGCAGGCGGCAACCGTTATAGGAGAATTTATAGCGGGAATCATGCCTGTTATCAGTGAAGTGATTTCTTTCCTGCAGGCGAATGTATTCCCGGTGATCGGGGCTATTTTTGACCTGATTGTGAGTACCGTTCTTCCGGCGATAGCAAGCGGCATACAGACAGCGGCGGAAATCATTATGTCAATCATAAGCGCACTGCTTCCGTTCATCCAGACGGCGGTTACTAATATTTGGGCCGTGGTACAGCCGATTTTACAGGCGGCGCTTAGTTTCATACAGTTTATGATGCCTACAATTCAGTCAATCGTTTCAACTGTCATAGACACGATAAGCGGGATTATAAACGGTTTAATGACAGTACTGCAGGGTATTATCCAGTTCATTACCGGGGTGTTTACGGGCAACTGGAGCCAGGCATGGGAGGGCGTGAAAAACATATTCAGTGGGATTTTCGACAGCCTGAAATCCATAGCGAAAGGTGTAGTGAATGGAATCATAGGCGTGCTGAATACAGCCATACGGGGGCTGAACACGCTGAAAATCCCTGATTGGGTTCCGGGCATAGGCGGAATGGGTATCAATATACCGGAGATTCCGCAGTTTGCAAAAGGAACGGAGCGCACGCCGGACACGTTCATAGCAGGCGAGAACGGGCCGGAACTTATCACGGGTGCGGCGAACAGGAAAGTATTTACCGCCATGCAGACGCAGAATATTTTCAACAATGCCATGCGGCAGGGCGGTGTGACCGATTCGGACACGCCGACAGCGCAGGGGCTGAAAGTCGGCGGCGGAATGATACAGATCCATATTACCAACAGCCCGCAGATACAGGCGGCAGGGGGTGACGCAAAAGAGATTGAAAGCCTGTTAAGACAGGCGAACGAAGAATTTTTAGCCAAAGTAAAAGCGTTGATAAAACAGGCATTAGCGGAAGCGGAAGAGCAGAAAGCGAGGGTGGCATATGCCTAAAGTTTATACAACCATAGCGGGCGATACATGGGATATTGTTTCTTACAAAACGCTGGGGAGTGAAATGTATAAAAACGCGATACTGGAAGAGAACATAGCCTGCCGGGAAACAGTGGTTTTCCCGGCAGGCGTTTCCCTTACGATACCGGACATAGAGCCGGAGGTATCGGAGGACCTGCCGCCGTGGAAAAGGGGGATAGGAATTGAGTGACAGGAAACGGGCAAGGCGAACGGAAATAAAGCTGGAATTTAAAGGCGTGGATATAAGCAGGGATTTGGAAAAATATCTGCAGTCAATGACCTATACGGACAATGAAGAGGATAAGACAGATGATATAAGCATTACCCTTGACGACAGGGGGAGCAAGTGGCTTACAAAGTGGCTGAATACGAAAAATGCCACAAAGACAGTGCAGGGTTCCGCAAAGAAAGAGATTGCCGTGGGGGATATAGTGCAGTTCAAGGGCGGGCCGGTTTATATTTCTTCCATGGCGGCAAACCCGACAGTCAACAGGGGCGCTTCCAGGTGCAAAGTGACGATAAAGAACGGCAACGCACACCCGCTACACCTTATTTCGGAGGACGGGGCAAGGGTGTACGGGTGGGTAAATGCCGCCGACGTAGAGGGCGGGGAAGCAGGCCAGCCGCAGCAGGAAAAGGAACGCAAGGCGTTCAAAGGGACGGAGATACACGCAGTTATCATACAGAAAAACCCGTTTTCTGACGGGAAAGACAAGGTGCATGATTGCGGGGTGTTTGAAATCGACAGCGTGGACTTTTCCGGCCCGCCTGACAAGCTGACAATCAAGGCAACTTCCATTCCCTATTCCAGCACATTACGGCAGACGGAGAAAACAAAGGTATGGGAAAACAGCACGCTAAAAAATATCGGGGCGGCGATAGCCCAAAACAACGGTATGCAGCTTATGTATATATCAAGCTACAATCCCACATACAAGCGGAAAGAGCAGTTGAACATATCGGATATAGTTTTCCTGCAAACCCTCTGCAAAGGGGCAGGGATTTCCCTGAAAGTGACTTCAAAAATGATTGTCATGTTTGACGCGGCGGAGTATGAGAAAAAGCCGGAAGTAAAGAAGCTGAAAAAGGGAAAGAAAAACATATTGAGTTATAAATTGAGTACAAAAACAACAGATACAGAATATGTGAAATGCACCGTGAGTTACACAAACCCGGTAACAAAAGAAAAGATTGAAGCCACTTACACAAAGCCGGGTGGCGGCGGTGAAAATGCGCAGGAACTAAAGATTGAAGAAAAAGTGAACAGCAAGGAAGAGGCCCTGATTCTGGCAGGGAAATATTTAAGGGCAAAGAACAAAGGGGAAACCACGGCGCAGATTACAGTCATTGGAGATGTTGACTATTGCGCTGGAATCACGGTCCGCCTTTATGGTTATGGGGAGTATGACGGGAAATATATAGTTGAAACGGCAACGCACAACCTGACCGGGGGATACACAACAGATTTGAAATTGCGTAGCTGTCTGGAGGATTACTGATATGGGGGATAAAGACATAAAGGAATTGCAGGCCATTGTACGGGTGGGGATTGTAAGTAAGGTGGATGCCGGAAAGCTGACCGCAAGGGTGAAATATGTGCAGCAGGATACAATGTCGGGGGATATGAAGCTGTTGCAGAATCACCCGGAAAACTGTACCGCAGAATATAAATGCCCCGCCTGTGGAAAGTGCAAATGGATACCAAAGCCGGGGGAGTATGTGTTATGCGTATTGATTCCGGGCGGTGACGGTGACGGGGTGATTTTAGGAGGTATCTGAACATGGCAAAGCTGGGAACGCTGGGGAAAATCGTGTTTTCCGTATCGGATAAGAAAGTGCAGACGTTTGATGATATGAGCCTGGAATCGTCTGTAAAGTACCATACCCATGACAGGCACTTGAAAAAACCCCTGCTTGAATTTGGAGGGCTGGACAGTGACAAACTGTCATTTACCATGTACCATTCCGTATTTTTGGGGGTGAACCCGGAAAAACAGGTGAAGATGATTGACAAGTACATGAATGACGGGGAAATACTTTCCCTGATAATCGGCGGGAAGAGATACGGGAGCAAATGGGTGATTACTAAACATTCAAAGGCTTACAAGAAGTTTGACAAAAAGGGAAGAGTCCTTGCAGTTGAAAGCAAGGTGACGCTGGAAGAATATGCCAGCAGGTAAAAGGCGGTGGTGATAATGTCTTATACAGTATCGGCGGCAGAGGAAAGAGGAATCAATTTCCGGCCTGAAAGCACGGTAGAAGAGGTTCTTCAAAATGTATGGTTTATCCTGAACACAATGGAATATGACTGCCCGCTTGCCAGGGGGCTGGGGCTTGACCCGGAATTTATAGATCGCCCCATAGAAACAGCGCAGGCGTTGAGTGTAGCAGATGTATTTGAAAAGATAGAAACATATGAACCCAGAGCGGAAGTCCTGGAAGTGGAGTTTGAAAGCAACCACGCAACCGGAAAAGTTTATGCGAAAGCGGAGGTGGATATAAATGGCGATTATGACAGCGAGGAATATACCGGATAGTTACCCGGAAGTGACATTCTGTGAAACGGATACGGCGAAAATCGTAAATATGCTGATAATGGGATATGAAGCCATAACGAAAAGGACGCTGTACCCGGCGGACCCGGTAAGGATTTTTATATTATGGGTGGCGGATATTATCAGCCAGGAAAGGGAACTGATTAACTATTCCGCAAGGATGAACATTCCCCGGTATGCGGTGGGTATTTTTCTGGATGCACTGGCAGAAATCTTCTACAACGTACACAGATTACAGCCGGAGCCTGCAACGTGCGTATTACGTTTTGAACTGTCTGTAGCGCAGGAAGAAAATTACACCATTCCGCAGGCGATACAGGTAACGGTTGACGGGGAAATCATTTTCAGGACAACGGAAACAATCTTGTTTCCTGCCGGACAGGATTATGTGGAGGTTCCTGCAGTATGCCTTACGGCTGGAACCGTGGGGAACGGGTTTGTTCCGGGGCAGATAAACAAAATGGTTGATGAACAGTTCCTTTACTTCAAAGACGTTTACAACGTCACGGAAAGCGAGGGAGGAACGGAACAGGAAAGCGATAATGATTTTTACAACCGTATGCGGGAAAGCGTGGAAAGCTATTCCACGGCAGGGCCGGAGGGCGGCTATATCTACCATGGGAAAAATGCTTCCAGCGCGATTTCAGACATTATGCCGGATTCGCCGACGCCGGGGTTTGCGGATATACGGGTAATGCTTCACAACGGGGAACTGCCGGGGGAAGAAATACTGAAAAAAGTGGAAGCAAAATTGAGCGCAAAGGACATAAGGCCCATGTGTGATTTTGTACAGGTGGCAGCGCCGGAAACCGTGCCTTTCCACGTTGACATAACCTATTATATCCCGGAGGAAAAGAACGCGGCAACGGCTGAAATCATACAGAATGTTGAAACGGCGGTACAGAACTATATTGCATGGCAGACTGAAAAAATGGGGCGCGACATAAACCCGTCTTATTTCCATGGGCTGCTTATGCAGACGGGAATCAAGCGTGCGGAAATCCGGGAACCGCAGTTCATGAAGCTGGAAAAGAAATGTGTTGCAATCCTTGACGGGGAGCCGCAGGCGGTGAACGGGGGAACGGAAGATGAATAATGATATTTTCAACATGGACCTGACAAGGACGCTTCCGCCTGCATTGAAGCAGGATAAAACCATGCAGGCATTGGCGCGGGTGATTGCCGGGGAACTGCAGGAAAATGCAAGGCTGATCTGCAACAATATCATTTATGCCAGGATTGACGAACTGCCGGAAAAGCTGCTTGACATACTGGCATATGACTTGCATATAGACTGGTATGATTATGATTATCCGGTGGAAGTGAAAAGGGACTTGATAAAAACCAGCGTAAAGGTGCATAAGAAGCTGGGAACGGTTTATGCAGTAGAAACCGCACTAGGGGCGTTACACCCGCGTTCTGAAATCGAGGAATGGTTTGACTATGGAGGGGAGCCGTTTTATTTCCGTATCGTGCTTGACGTATCACAGTCCAGGGTAAGGGCGGATTCCGGCAGGATAATAAGGACCGTGAAAATGTATAAGCGGCTTACCGCGCATATAGAGGGGCTTTATTACCAGTGCGGGGTTGTGATTGAAGTAGCGGCGAGGGCGGAATATTTCAGGTTCAGAAGTAAGGCGGCGGGGCGGGTGCTTGCAGGAACAGAGCCGTACAGGAACGTGTGCGGCGGTATCGGGGACAGGGAGATTGAGGTTGAAGCAGGGGCGGCAGGAGCGGTTTTCCAGAGTATGCAGGCAGGGACGGAGCCATACCGTAACCGGGTATTCAGGAAAAAGGATTCTGACATAGAAGCGGATACCGAAGCGGTAAGGAACCGTTTCAGGGCGGCAGCGGCAGGGCGCGTCACGGCAGGAACGGAACCATACCGCACTGTAAGGGCTGGTGTGGGAAGTGACAGTGTGGAGGTAGAAACGGACACTGACAAGGCAGGGTTCCAAAGCACCCAGGCAGGAACGGAGCCGCGCCGCAGCCGGGTGTTCAGGAAAAAGGATTCTGGCATTGAAACGGACGCCGAAGCAGTAAGGAACCGTTTCAGGGCAGCAGCGGCGGGGCAGACAACGGCAGGAACGGAGCCGCAGAGGAATGTGTCTGTGAAATTTGCGGAAACCGGGATAGAAGAGGAAACAGGCGCAGAACAATACAAGTATAGGGTTGAAGCAGCAGGACAGAACCAGGCGGGGGAAACCCCGTACAGAAATATTTCCGGGGGAGCAGGGGAAAGCCGGGTGGAAATGGAAGATAATGCAGCAGGATTTCTTTATACCGCAGCGGCGGCAGGAACCGAACCATACCGGGATAAGAAAGGAGGGAAAGGGGAAGATGAAATGCAGATTTCCGCAGAAACGGAGCCGTACCAGTTTGCGAGTACGGCAGCAGGAACCGAACCGGGCAGGACCCGAAAAGGAACGCCGCAGGGTTCGGGAATTGAACAGACGGCAGCAGTCGAAGCGCACGCATACAGGACAGCGTATTGCGGTGCGAAAGGGTTAAGCCGTAAAAATAAATAGCAGGAGGTAAAGGAAATGCTGACAGAAAAGGCGTTCGACAGCTTCAAGACTTTTGTGGAAACCAATATTGCTTATGCAAAAGTCGAGTTCGACAAAAGCGGGGAACTGGAACGGGTGGCAATCCACCGCAGGGAAAGGCTGAAAGATGGCAGGGTGGCATTGAGCCTTTCCATTACCCCGGAGAAGTCGGGGGAAACCGTGGTAACGAGGGTGCAGCTTTATGACAACAACAATGACCTGTGGGCGGATAAGGAAGAGGATATTCTTTTGAAAGATGTCCAGGAGGGCGTGCTGTACCGGTTCAGTTTTGATTTCAGGGAGGTGTAAAGGATTGTATCAGGAAACGATTTGGCAGGACCATGTAACGGAGTTTGAGGACCGTTACGAGGAAAGGATAAACCCTGACGGAACGGTGACGCATATTCCGGTAGAGGGTGAAATCATCCAGCAGGGAACGCCGCAGAACGCAAAAAACTTCAACCATATGGAAGATGGGATTTCAGCGGCGAATGAAACGGCGGCGTATATCATGCTTACGTTATTGCATCACGGACAGACGCTTGAAAACCTGATCGGGGAAGTGGGGACGGTTACTCTGACAAATACAGAAGAATACCCATTCAATAATTCCATAAAGACTGTTGCCCTGAAACAGCCCCGCGGCAACCTTGATTACAGGGTGATTGTGGAAGCGGCGGCAGAGGATACCGGGGCAGTAGGGGAAATCTGTATTACCGACAAACAGGTAAACGGATTCAAGATTGCGCATACCGGAAGCGCAAAGCGGGTAAACGTGAAATATATAGTGGAGGGAGGAACCTACTAAAATGGCGGCGAATGTCATTATAAAGTCGGAGGAACGGCGGCAGCAGGAAGCGTATGTACTGGAGCAGTTCGGGAAAGGCGGTGGGAACGCAAGCCGGGAAGCAAGGGAAGCGGCGGAATGTATCAATGCAAGGACGCAGGAAGCCTATAAGGATTTATGCAGAATGGAGGGCAAAAGATGAATGTAGTTGAAAAGACGGCAGGAAAGAAGATTGATTACAGCGTGAGGGGTTCCAGAATCACGTTCGCGGATGAACTTACGCTGAACCTTGAAAGCAGGGAGCGCGACACGGAAATGCAGATTGATATTTGCGAAGATGTGTACGGCTGTCTGTGCGTGGGCGTAGGTGCAGGCACAAGGCGGTATGTGGCGCAGATCGTCATTCCGGCAAGGCAGTACAGGGAAGTGGAAGCACCGGAAGCAGAAACGGAAACCATGGCGGCGGAAGCCGGAGAAGATGAAAACGGAAGCGGTGGAACAATGGGCAGCGGCAGGACACAGGAAGCCGTGCCTTTCAGCATGAACAACTGTACCCTTATCTTATGGGGAATGGAATAATCAGGAGGAAAAGAGCATGGGAAATTTTGATGATATGAAATTAGCCGTTGAGAGTATCAGCGGCGGGAGAAACACGGTTATCCTGGACGATTTGGGGAAACCGAGTATTGTATTCCCGTTTGTGAAGCAGAAATACAGTGACCTGATCAGCGGCGGTACGCAGGAAACCCTGCCCTGCTTTATTGTAGACGGGCAGGAAAAAGACGTTGTATATATCAGCAAGTTTCAGAATATCGTAAAGAATGATCGGGCGTACAGCCTGCCGCTGAAGGACCCCAAAGTGTACATAACCTTTGATGAAGCACTGCAGGCGTGCAGGAATAAGGGGAACGGCTGGCACCTGCTTACGGGCGGTATGTGGCAGGCCGTGGCGCTGTGGTGCAAGAAAAACGGGACCATGCCGCACGGGAATAATAGTTATGGGTGTGCGTCTGAAAACTCTTTTGAAAAAGGGGTTCCTACATACAAGGAGGAATCAGGGAGAGTGTTACGGACAGCAACAGGTTCCGGGCCGGCAACATGGAACCATGATTTTATGGATTCCGGCATATCTGATCTGAACGGGAATGTATGGGAGTGGACCGCAGATATGCGCCTGAAAAACGGGGAAATCAATATTATCCCATACGGGAACGCTATGAAGCTGACCTGTAACATGGGCCCCGAAAGTACGGAATGGAAAGCGATTCTCCCGAACGGTACACTTGTGAACCCTGGAACTGCCGGAACGCTGAAATATGACAACAGCGCAGCGGGTGACGCAACAAAAACAAGCCATGCCGTAAGCGGAACATTGTCATTAAGTGATGTAGTGTCGCACCCTATGTATACAGGAAGTGACGTTGAAGCGGATTATGGGTATGTCGGCGGCAGCAGTCCACTTATGCAGGCACTGACCGCAAAAACGGGCTTATCCGTGCCGCAGATTCTGAAAGCCTATGGCCTGTTCCCTGTGGATGCTGATTTGGGCGGTGATGGCTTATGGGTGAGGAATTACGGAGAGCGGTTGCCTTTGCGCGGCGGCCACTGGTACGACGGTGCGCGGGCGGGCGTTTTCGCGCTGCACCTGATCAACCGCCGTTCGTTATCCGGCGAGAGTGTTGGCTTCCGCGCCGCTTTTGTTTCTCTGTAATCTGGAACGTGTGTTCTGTTTGCGACGCGGTAGCGGCGCTTTTTCCCCCACAAGGCGTTGCCTTGTGGGGGTCGCTTATTTTTGGTTTTTGTAAAATTTTAAAAGTACATGGAATTTTATAGGGGATTATGGTAGAATGGAAAATCATAATTCAAGCGAGGAATGTACATGGCGGAGGAATCGAAAGGGAACCAGGAAGAACTAATCATACAGCAGAAAGTGTATGACATGATAATGTACGCTTATCCGGCAGTTGAACAGTTTCCGAAAAGCCAGAAATTCAGTCTTGCGCAGGATATGAAAAAATGCCTGGACAATATCATGCGGTATGTCATAGCGGCAAATAAGAAGTATACCAAAAAGACAACCCTGCAGGAACTTGACATAGAAGTGGCGGCATTGAAAATTTATATCCGCATGGCGCGGGATTTGGGTTATCTCCCGCCGAAAAAATATGAAGTGTGGTCGAAAATGGCGGTGGAAGTCGGCAGAATGGTAGGCGGATGGATAAAAGCAGATCGGGCAAAGCTGAACATACCGGAAAAAGAAAAGGAGGACGGGGAAGAAAAGCAGAATCAGAGTGAAACAATATACGAATGTAGCGGGTGCGGCGAAAAGATAACGGAGAAAATCAGGCAGTATTCTGAAAAACATTTTGGAGCCGCCTATTGTTACAAGTGCCAGAAAAAGCACAAGGCAGAATACCGGGGGTAGGCCATAGTTGCCTTTGCGCGGCGGCAATACATGGAATGGATTGCAGGCGGGCGTTTTCGCGCTGAACCTGAACAACCGCCGTTCCAACATTAGTGAAAGTGTTGGCTTCCGCGCCGCTCTACCTCAAAGTCAGATACCCATGCCTTACGGGGCATGGGCCAGTACAGAGGGATAAAGGGGCCGGCTTCCGTGCCGTATGGCAGAAAATACAATGATTGCAGAAACCGCCAGTAGCCCGCATGGGTGAAAGCCGTTATATGCAATATTTGGGAGTAAACCATAGTTGCCTTTGCGCGGCGGCAGATGCAATACTACCACGCAGGCGGGCGTTTTCGCGCTGAACCTGAACAACCGCCGTTCACTTTCTGAATGGAATGTTGGCTTCCGCGCCGCTCTACCCTCAAAGCCAGATACCCATGCCTTACGGGGTATGAGCCAGTGCCGGGGGATAAAGGGGTTTGCTTCCATGCCGCAGGGCAGAAAATACAATCCGTGCATAAGCCGTGAGTAGCCCGCATGGGTGAGAGCCGCTTTATGTATAAAATTTGGGAATGGGCCGTAGTTGCCTTTGCGCGGCGGCAACTGGAACAACGGTACGCAGGCGGGCGTTTTCGCGCTGAACCTGAACAACCGCCGTTCGTTATCCAACGAAAGTGTTGGCTTCCGCGCCGCTCTACCCTTACGGTCAGATACTTATGCCTTATGGGGCATGAGCCAGTACCAGGGGGATAAAGGGGCCCGTTTCCATGCCGCAGGGCAGAAAATACAATCCGTGCATAAGCCGTGAGTAGCCTGCATGAGTGAAAGCCGCTTTATGTATAAAAATGGGAGCAGGCCATAGTTGCCTTTGCGCGGCGGCAATTACGGTAATGTCGGGCAGGCGGGCGTTTTCGCGCTGAACCTGAACAACCGCCGTTCCAACAGCTATCACAATGTTGGCTTCCGCGCCGCTCTACCTCAAAGTCAGATACCCATGCCTTACGGGGCATGAGCCAGTACAGAGGGATAAAGGGGCCGGCTTCCATGCCGCAGGGCAGAAAATACAATGGTTGCAGAAACCGCCAGTAGCCCGAAGAGGGGTGAGAGCCGTTATATGCAATATTTTACAGGTGGCAGCATGAAAAGCATTAAGCATATTTTTGAACAGGTGACGGATTACGAAAACCTTTATAAAGCATACATGAACGCCAGGATATGCAAGCGGTACAGGCGGGAAGTGTTGCGCTTTTCGGCACACCTGGAAGATAACCTGACGCAGATACAGCAGGAACTTGTAAGCGGTACTTATGAGTTTGGAAAGTACCGTGAATTTTATATCTATGAACCGAAACAGCGGCTTATCATGGCGCAGCCGTTCCGTGACAGGGTGGTACAGTGGGCGATTTACCAGCTATTGCACCCGATATTCCAAAAAGGCTATATTTCGGATTCCTATGCCTGCATAGAGGGCAGGGGAACCCATAGCGCAGTTGAAAGGCTGCATTACTGGCTGAAACAGGCAGACCGGAAGCCGGAAAAGTTCTATTACCTGAAACTGGACATAAGCAAATATTTTTACAGAATAGACCATGCTGTGCTTATGGGGATTCTGGAAAGGCGGATTAAGGACGCCGGAATGATAGAACTTTTAAGCAAGATTGTAAACAGCAATACAAATTTCGGCTTGCCCCCTGGGAAAAGTCCGGGAGAAGTGCAGAAAGCGGACCGGGTAAATGACAAGGGTATGCCAGTAGGCAACTTGTCAAGCCAGATGTTTGCAAATTTGTATCTTAATGAATTAGACCAGTATTGCAAGCGGGAATTGCGGATACATTACTATATCCGGTATATGGACGACGTGATAATCCTGCATGAAGATAAAAAGCAGTTGCATGAATGGAAAGAACTGATAAACGCTTTTCTGCAGGAGCGCCTGAAACTGGATTTGAACAAGAAAACTTGTATCAGGCCGGTAACGCTGGGGATTGAGTTTTGCGGTTACAGGGTGTGGGCGACGCACACAAAGTTACGGAAAAGCACCGCCTTGAAAATGAAACGGAAGCTGAAACAGGTCCAGGAGAAGTATGCAGACGGTGAAATGTCTTACGAGAGGGCTATGCAGACAGTCAATTCCTATATGGGGATACTGAAACACTGTGACAGTTACAGCTTGCGGCGGGCCATATTCGGGGAATACACAAAGTTCCCGTATTATGATGGCTGGTTCTACTTACAACGGAATAGCAAAGACGCAGAGGGCGACGGTAAATAATACCGCCGCCTTTTTGTGCGGGAAATCAGGAAAGGAGCCATACAGAATGATGGAGCAGGAAAAGGATGTAATGCTTGAGATTTTGGAAAGGCTTACCAAAATTGAAACGAAGATTGACAGTTACAGCGACGCAAAGAAAAAGACATATGACAATGAAAAGGAAATCATAAAGCTGAAAGGGGATATCGAGATTCTGGAGAAAGAGAACAGTACCCAGAATAAGGAGATCGCAGAACTGAAAGAAAAAAACAAGTGGCTGTTCAGGACAACGGCGGGAGCGGTGATCACCGGGCTTGTGGGTATCATCATAGCCCTTGTAAGTGCGGGGGTGGGCGTATGACATATATAGCCGTTGCACTAGCAGGGATTGCGGCAGGGTTCTTTATAACCCTGCTGTTTTTCCGTATACAGGCAGAAAAAAAGATGAAAAGGCGGATAAAGACGGGAGCGAACAGAGAAAAAGGAAAGCAGGACGGCGAGAAAATCAGCTTCACGAAAGCGGTTTTATCCCTTGTCCTGCTTACTTACTTTTTCGGGCTGGCTGTGGGCGTGTATGTGACGCTGAAAGACTATTCACAGTTCGGGATTCTGGCAACGTACATAGCAACGCCCACAACAACAGTTATCGCTTTATACTGCTGGAAGTCAAAAGCTGAAAACATGATAAAGCTGAAAAAGTATTTCCCGGAAGAAACAAAGGACATTCCGGTAGACCTGAACAATATCAGCAGTTAGGAGGAAAGGCACATGGAGATCAGAGAGAGTTTTGCAAAGAAAAACCGCTGTTATACCAACGGGGCAAGAATCACGGTGAAAGGGCTTATGCTTCATTCCGTGGGCTGTCCGCAGCCGGACGCGGCGGTATTCGTGAAGAACTGGAACAGCCCCACGGCTGGGGTATGCGTTCATGCCGTTTTAGGGGTGGACGGCACGGTATACCAGTTGCTGCCGTGGAACGTGAAAGCGTGGCACTGTGGGAGCGGCAGCAGGGGCAGCGGGAACAATACCCATATCGGGGTTGAGATGACGGAGCCTGCAACCATTAAGTACACGGGAGGTTCTTCATTCACGGACACGAACCCGGCAGAAACAAAGAAGTTTGTGCAGGCAACCTATAAGCACGCGGTTGATCTGTTTGCTTATCTGTGCAAGGCGCATGACCTGAACCCGCTGGCAGACGGGGTGATTATTTCCCATTCCGAGGGGCATAAAAGAGGGATTGCAAGCAACCACGGAGATGTGGAACATATCTGGAGCAAGTACGGGCTTTCTATGGACCAGTTCAGAAAAGACGTGAAAGCGGTCATGGACGGCGTAAAAGCGGCAGGGGGTACAAATATACCGCCGCAGGCGGAAAATGCCGGGAATGGGGCAAATACGGAGCCGTACACGGTAAAAATAACGGCGGACGTGCTGAACGTGCGGAAAGGGCCGGGAACCGGGTACGGGATCGCTACCCAGGTGAAGCGGGGCGAGGTGTATACGATTGTAGCGGAGGAAATGAACGGCGCTACAAAGTGGGGCAGGCTGAAAAGCGGAGCCGGGTATATCAGCCTTGCCTACACGCAGAAATGTTGAGGGGGTGCAGGCATGGCGGATTATATAGGCGCACTGGTAAAGCGTTTTGAGAGCGGCACGAAAGGGAGCCTTTCGCTTTCGTCATGCGGGAATGACTGGGGGCTTAGTTGCGGTTCCTACCAGCTTACATTACGCTGGGGGAACTGCATAAGTTTCCTGAAAAAGTATTTCCCGGACAAGGCGGAGGAACTTTATTTTATCAGCAGGAAAGATATAAAAACGGCGGAATGGCCCGGAAGCGAATACTGTTCCAGCCCTGGGAAAGTAACAGAGGTATGGCGGAAGTGCTACCAGGCGGCAGGTCCGGAAAAGTTTTTCGAGTATGAACACGAGTACATACAGGACAACTACTATGAACAGATCATGAAAAAACTGCAGGGGTATTTCAACCCGAACAACCATTCCAGGGCTATGCAGGAATGTATCTGGAGTTGGGCGGTACACCGTGGGAGTGCAGGGGCTTATGAAGAGTTCAAAGCCGCCTGCATGGCAGCAGGCATAAACCCGCAGGAAACAGCGGCGGAAACCCTGCTGGATATTCTGTATGACAAGCGGTATTCCGTGGCAGGCACAACCAGGTATAAAAAAGGGGCGGGCAAGGATTCAGAGCGGGAAACGCTTAGAAGCTACTGCAACACAAAGCCGCTTCCGTATCATGGCACATGTGCAGGCACAGGAGCCGCAGACGGCATAAAAACGGCAGGGGGTACAAATATACCGCCGCAGGCGGAAAATGCCGTAAATGGGGCGGATATGAAGCCGTACACGGTAAAAATAACGGCGGACGTGCTGAACGTGCGGAAAGGGCCGGGAACCGGGTACGGAATCTCTACCCAGGTGAAGCGGGGCGAGGTATACACGATTGTAGCGGAGGAAATGAACGGCGCTACAAAGTGGGGCAGGCTGAAAAGCGGAGCCGGGTATATCAGCCTTGCCTATACAGAAAAACGGTAATGTGACCGATTCGGACACATGGAAAGCGAGGGAACCATGATTGCAGTTGTAAGTATTATTTGCGTGACATTGGTAATATGCACGGCTATGATCTGCAACACGATTGAAAAAGTAAAAAATCCATTTGCGGGGAAAGAGGTAAAATAACATGACGGTATTACATTTTCTGCTGAAATATTGGGACAGCGTGGTTTTGGTGGTAGTAGTGATCGGGTTTATCTTGTACCTGATAAAGACAGGGCAGACGAAAATTTTAAAGAAAATCGCCATCCGTCTGGTTACGGAAGCAGAGGGGGAAATGGGCGGCGGAACCGGGGTTTTCAAGCAGGCCGCAGTTATCGAATGGCTGTATGATAAAATCCCCACAGTGCTGAAAGTCTTTTTCACACAGAAAGACCTTGAAAAGCTGGTGGATACAGTTCTGGAAGAGGTAAAGAAGAAATGGGAGAGCAACGGAAACATTCAGGAATACATTGAAAGCAAGCAGCTTATGCGGCTGACAACCCTGGAATGTAGCGTTGAGGAAATGGACATGGCGGGGGTTCAGGAATTGAAGCCCGGAACCGTGGTAAATATGGAATAGCCTGATCTGGAAAGCCTTGTATGCGGAACTGCTGCATACAAGGCTTTTTCTGATTTATCATAAATGCGTATACATTCCGGTGGTTGCAGTGAAGATTTCCTGGAGCATATCGCAGTAAACACCTTTTATGACCTTGACGGATTCCTTTTTATCTTCTGTCCATTGATAAGTGCGGCGGTTCAGTCTGCCTGCCGTGAACCTGAAAAAGTCCATTGTGTAGGTATCATCACCGTTAAGGGTTATCCATAAGCGGTTGGCCCTGCTGTAGTTTTTGGGGAGCGTCATGCGGAGCGTGTTGCCGTCTGCAAGAAGATTTTTTGCCCCGGTCATAGCTAAAAATTTGTTTCCACCCAACTGTTCAAGAATAATATCCGCAACTTTCATTTTGATTACCTCCGTGTTCTTCGTTTGATGATGTTATTATATACTTACGGAAGTATAATTTCAATAGGCAGGGCGCACAAACTTACGGAAGTATATTTGTGCATTTTGTATACTTCCGTAAGTGTTTAAATGATATTTATGCTTCCTTGTTCCCCATATTGGAATATGGCCTGAACCGTTTCCAGAAGTTCTTTCTTTGCAAGCCGCGCCAGCCGGGAAAGTTCTGCTTTTGTGGTACTTTTGAAGTGGTGGTATAGGCGGTCCTTATACTGTTCCAGGTGATAGGAATAGAAAGCGGCGGGGTTGCCTGCATTATCTTCCAGCCATTCGCAAGCCTGCTTCAAGTTGTAGTACAATGTATAGTGGCCTGCTTTCTGCCTTACTGTCAGGCGGATTCCCTTTAACTGCTTTTCCCCGGCTTCAAGTGCGGTCCGGCTGTAGGTTGCTTTTTCTGTCTTTAACATTTTCTATACCTCCGATCTGGCAGGACGGCAGCAGTACCGCCGCCCATATTGATTAGTTTTCTTTGTTCAGTTCGTTCCAAACGTGGGTTCCAAGTTCCTGCATGGCTTCCGGTGTTTCATGCACAAATACAGCGAAAAGGAAAGTCATAAATTCAGATTTTGTCTGCTGCCATTCTTCCGGCGTCAGGCTGGGGTTCTGCGCCAGCTTCATTTCAAGAAGTTTTTGCGTGAGTTCCTGCCCTGCAGGGGTATTCAGTACCTTTCTTTCTGCTTCTGTTACTTTATCAACAAAATCATTAAAATTACTTGCTAACATCATTTTGATTACCTCCGTGTGTTTCGTTTGATGATGTTATTATATACTTACGGAAGTATAATTTCAATAGGCATGGCGCACAAACTTAGGGAAGTGTATTTGTGCATTTTATATACTTCCGTAAGATGAAAGAAAAGCCGCGGTGTGCCGGAGCAGTATAGGTCATGCAATTTTCATTAAATCTTCATGATAAAGGATAACAAATTTTCCGTTTTCCTTGTACATGATACTGATTTCCCGTTTCAGTGGATTTTCAAAGTTGAAAAATTCAATGCTAATATCATTTTCACCGCCTGCATCAAATACAAGCGAGTTATCATCTGTTTCGTAGACATTTTCAAAATCATAGCTGTTCAGGAACGGGGCAAGGCAGTCATTTGCTATACTGGCATTACCGAAAGATTTCATAAGGTTTGGAATATCAAAAAGTGTGAATGTGTTTTTCATGGTGTGTACCTCCTGTATTATAAATAGTGGGTTTATGGCGGTTATTTGTCGGGATTTCACCCTGGAAGTATTCAGCCGCTTCCAGTCGCTGTATGCCGAACTTTACGCCCCGGCAACCAGGCGGATAAGGTTATGCGTTGAATACGGAATTGTACCAAGATTGACATTCCGAAAGGCTCATGGCCCTTAATCCGGCACCGCCCTTTAATCTGTATCTGATCTGATTGGTTCTGTTTTCAGCCTTTACAATGCCGCGCTCAATCTGATTATCTACACAAGCCGCAATCAGTTCTTTTCTTGTCATTTTCTTTATCATTTTTGAATCCTCCGTTCCTTTGATGATATTATTATATACTTACGGAAGTATAATTTCAATAGGCGGAATAAACAAATATACTTCCGTAAGATTGTGCATTTTGTATACTTCCGTAAGTGAAAAAGATATGTTATAATGGGATGAACAAAACACAAGGAGGAAAAGCGGATGGCAGAGCAGCAGACAGAGGGGAAAAAGTGGACCGTTCCCAGGGGAGCGGCGGCAACGGCGGCAAAAAATAAATACCGGGATAATAAGTATGACCGGGCAGAACTGGCAGTGCCGAAAGGGTTCAAGGCACGCATGAAACAGATTGCGCAGGAACAGGGATATTCTTCATATAACAGTTATGTGGTAGAAGCCATAAAGGAAAAGTATAAAAGGGATACTGGAAAAGAACTGACCTGGGAAAATGGATAATTTTTTTCAGCCATACCGAAAAAACAGCTTGACTATATACTTCCGTAAGTATATAATTGAATCATCAAACGAAAGGAGGTATGGCAGATATGGAAATCAGGTATGATAAAGCGGCGGTAAAGTTCCTGCAGGGGCTTCCGCAGAAATTAAGGGATTCCATAAGGGAAGCCATTAAAGGGCTGACACAGAAGCCGCCCAAAGGCGATATAAAGCCTATGCAGGGCTACAAAGACGGCAGGCACCGTTTAAGGGTTGGGAAATATCGTGTGATCTATCGGTATACAAAGGATGGTGAAGTAGAAATACTAATCATTATGGAAATCGGAAGCCGCGGGGATATTTATAAATAGAATGGAGGTAGAGGGCATGACACAGGTTGTTCAGGAATCGGTCAGGATGTTGGAAATGCTGCCGGAGAGCGAACAGGAACTTGCAAGCCAGCTTATAAAGCGGCTGGTGCTTGCATGGGACCCAGATTTTACAAAGCTGACGCCGGAAGAGCAGAAACGGCTGGAAGCGGCAGAGCAGAGGATAGACAGCGGGGAATATGTGAAAGATAGTGATATTGAATGGTAAGGGAAAAAGGCGGTTGCAGGCTGAAAAGGCAGGCAGCCGCCTTGTTTTGGGGTGTGTCCGTTTCGGTCACATACTGTTACTAACTATATAGCACCGACCGGAAATCTGGACAGCAAGAGCGGTGCGGAGGTCATGCGCATGTTAAAAAATATCTGGGAAAAAATGGGCAGGACGCTGGTGGTTATCACACATGACCATAGGATTGCACAGATGGCAGCGCGCAAGGTTGTGATTGTGGACGGGGTTTTGTCAGAAGGAGAGCAGAAGGGGGCAGAAGCACTATGAAGTCATATTATACATTGGCTTGGCGGGAAATCAGGGGGCAGAAACTGGTGTCTTTTCTTATTATAATAGCGATGGTTTTGTCCACGATGATGACAACGGCGGCAGGGCAATCCGCCGGTATTTTGAAAGCGATGCGCGAACAGCAGGCAATTACAATCGGGGGCGACCGCTATGCTTCTTTTGTGCAGCTCACGGAGGAACAGGCGCAGGCGTTAGAGCGCGATGAGCGGTGTTCGTACACAGGGCGCTATATACAGCTTGGCAGTATGACGTTAAATGACCTGTTAAATCTGGATTTGGCTGAGTACTGGGGCGATGGGCTTCGCACCCGTCCAGCATACACAAAACTGGTGGAGGGACGGCTGCCCCAAAATCCGATGGAAATTGCATTGTCGGAGGAGACATTGCAGTTTCTGGGGTTTGCAGGGCGCATTGGAGACACAGTTTCCCTCTCACTCTCCAAAGCCTTGCGGCATGGTGTTGGGGTAGAAGCCTATACATATGAGGCAGATTTTGTCCTTACAGGCATTTTGGAGAATAACGATCTGGGATATGCATATGGGAGCATTCTGGGATTTGTGGGCGAGGGCAGCGCATCTGTGACTTTGCCGCAGGAATATCTGTATTACTGTATGGATATCAAAACTGCAAAGAAAAAGAATTTTCAGGCAGTCATGGACGAGGTAGCGCAAGAGCTGGGAATCCATGAATTAGATACGGTTTATAATTCTCCCTATCTGAATGCACTGGGGATTCGCTACAGCACAGAGGAGGAGGGCATGACGTCGGGGGAGGAAGGATTTTCATTCGTGATGCTGGCGGGCGTTCTGGCAGCCGTGCTTGTTTTACTGGCGGCTGGGCTGGTAATTGTTAATATTTTAAAAATTGCAGTGACACGGCGCGTCGGGCAGTACGGCGTGCTGCGTGCAATCGGCGCGGAGAGAGGGCATCTGTATAGGATTGTGGCGGCAGAGATTTTACTGCTGTGCATGTGCGGTATTCCAGTGGGCATGCTGCTGGGCGTGCTGTCGGCAAAAGGAATCTTGGGGGCGGTGTTAAACCAGCTCTCACCGGAAATGTTTCTGGCGCAGGACACAGCGCAGCTTGAGAGGCTCCTTGCTGAAAATGCTTCTGGCAAATGGGGGCATCTTGTGACAAGTACCGTGGTCACACTGCTGTCAGCCTTTTTGGCAGCCGCACCGGCGGCGCATTTTGCGGCAAAAGTCTCTCCTGTGGCAGCCATGCGCAGCATCACACCAAATCAAAGAACAGGAAGAAAACTGAAAAGCAGGACGAAAATGCATCAAAAAACAATACGGAATATTGAGCGGTATTATGCGGCGCTGAACCTGAGGCGGAACAGGAGCCGTACTGTTGTGACAGTCTTGTCGCTGGCGATGGGCATTACAGTGTTTGTGACACTGCAAAACTATCTTTCACATCTGAGTGTCGCAGGGGCAGTGTCCGAACATCTTGGGGATTACTCCGTGGTTAATCTGTATGACGGATTTTTGCCGGACGAGCTTGCGCGCATGGAGGCAGACGTCAATGTATCGGCGGTGGCAGCGCAGCAGTTTTCTTTTTATAAGCTGGACGCGCAGTATAAGCCTGTGGGAATTGAGACGGACTTTTCACTGGGCATTGGAGAGTGTTTTCAGATTTTTGGCGCCAACGAGTACTATGCGGCGCAGCGTATTCGGGAAAAACTGACAGAAGAACAATGGAATGCTTGGCTGGCAGGAGAGGGCTGTATTGTCCGCAATCCGATTACGATGACCATCGAAGGGCTAGAGATTGGAACGACGCACATTGAGGAGGGCAGTACGATGATGATTGCAGGTCATAAATTGTCTGTCTTAATGACCTTAGATGGTTATGATGGATATTTTAGTATCGGAAACAATGGCTTTATGAATGGCGTGCAGGTCTTTGTAAATGACCGCCTGTATCCGCAGCTTACTGGGACAGACCATTATGCAGAGCTGTGTCCAGTGCTGCGTGCGGATACCGTCAGGGAGGAGTTTGATGCCGCACTTGACAATCTCTGCGCGCGCGCCGCAGGGACAACGTGGGTGTCCTATGAGGATATGGACAGACAGCTTGCAGAGAGCAGTTTGCAGCTTCATCTGCTTGGCTGGGGATTTATATTGTTTATCGCGCTCATCGGCATTTTAAATATTATTAATACAGTTTACACAAATATTCATACGCGCGTTATGGAGATTGGCATACAGCGGGCAGTTGGCATGAGCAGGGGGAGTCTCTACCGGACATTTTTGTGGGAGGGGGCGTATTATGGCGGCTTTGCGGCAGTCCTTGGCAGTGTGGCAGGGTACTTGTGCACAATCCTTGCAGAGACGGCCTCCGCGAATGAATTTGTGCTGGCAGCTCCGCCGCTTGCGGCAATGGCACAGGCATCGGTGCTGTCGGTTGCCGCCTGTCTTATAGCGACAGCCTTTCCGCTCAGAAGAATTGCAAGAATGCAGATCGTGGCGGCGGTTGAGACCGCGGAGTGAACACGAATATTTGTTTGAATTGATGAAAAATGAAAGAATTTGTCAAACTTTGCCGAATATGGAATAAACTATAGAAAGAGGTTTTTTGAAAGCTATTTTCATCACAGTTAGACGGCAAAGGAGAAAGACATATGGGAACGCAGTTGGAATGGAATGAACGGTATAATATTGGGGTAGAAGTGATTGACAGAGAGCATAAAAAGCTATTTAGCATTCTCAATAAACTGTTTGATTTGGGACATCAGGAGGAAAAAAGCCACTGGGTCTGTCAGGAGGCAGTCAAGTACTTTAAGGAACATGCGGTTCAGCATTTTGCAGATGAGGAGGAGTATATGGCGCTCATTCATTATGAGGGACTCAAAACACACCAGCATATTCACAAAAATTTCCGCGAAAGAACGCTTCCTGCACTTGAGAAAGAGCTGGAGCGTACAGGCTACTCCGAGGAATCGGTCCGCCATTTTCTCAGCGTGTGCGCAGGCTGGCTGATTGGACATACATTGCTCGAGGACCATGCGATTGTGAGTGGGGAAACAATAAAGCACTGGGAAAATTTGCTGCCCGATGAGGAGCAGGCAGTGATGGGACAGACCGTTGCAAGCCTGCTGCACAGCATGTTTCAAGTGGACCCGCGCCTGCTCAGCGACTGTTATGGAGGAGAAAAGTTTGGAGACGGCATCTATTACCGCTTGATTGCTGTTTTCAAGGAAAAGAAACGCTGGGAGTTTTTCTTGATTTTTGAGGAAAAATTTATAGCGGGCACGATTGGCAGTGTCATGAATATCAAATCTGATGCGGTAAAAGCGATGCTGCTGCACGCGGCTGGCTATGTGGCAAGGCAGTTTGTAGAGCGCATTAAGCGGTGTTTTCCATCGTTGCAGCAGTTTGAGCTGAAAGAGGAACAGCTTTTGTCTTACGGGCAGTTTGAATTGGTATATGAGAAGCAAAGCCCGCAGTTTAGTATGCTGTTTGACACCGGAAAAGGGTATTTCGCCTACTGTATGACTTCCTCGGACCAGCTCGAAAGTACAGACGGCGCCGAGATGATTGCCGACGATGCAATGAAGGAGGTCCAAAAGAGTTTAAACCAGCATGGCAAAGAGCAAGTGGCGGCAGCGCCAAGAAAGAAGCTTTTGATCGTGGACGATTCGGATTTTATACTTCGTACCATGCAGGATTTGTTTGCCGCTGACTATGACGTGGCGACAGCAAGGTCTGGCATGTCCGCGATTCGGAGTATGGCAGTCAGCCGTCCTGACTTGATTCTGCTGGATTATGAGATGCCTGTCTGCAATGGCAAGCAGGTGCTGGAAATGATACGCTCAGACCGGGAATTTAATGACACGCCTGTCATGTTTTTGACGAATAAGGTTGACAAAGAGAGTGTCAAAAAGGCGCTTGCGCTCAGACCCGAAGGATATCTGTCCAAGTCGCTGCCGCCCGAAGCAATTAAAAAAGAAGTAGCGCATTTTTTTGCACAGAAGAAAAAGCGGGAAACGCACAAGAGTGAAGCATAAGTGTTTTAAATAAATAGCCCGCCGCGCTGTTTGTGGTTTTATGAGTACAGCGCGGCGGGACCGTTTTGCTATGCGTGAGTTTTGTGGCCTTTACGCCTCCTCCTTCAAATATTCTTTGCTGGATACTTTCGCCGTATTGTCATAGCACTGGAAAATATTATTGACGAAGGCGGCGTTGATTTTCGGTGTCACCAGACTCACAACCGGCGTGATAATCAGGCCTGCAATCATTGCCGCCGCGCCTGCGTTGATGGGCGAAGCGATAAATTTGAAAAACATATTCGAAACGGTGATTCCAACGCCGCACAGAAAACTCGCCCACACGCCGGCTCTGGTAACGCCCTTCCAGTATAAGCCATACAAAAACGGCGCGAGGAACGCACCTGCAAGCGCACCCCATGAAATGCCCATTAGCTGCGCGATAAAGGTTGGCGGATTGAGCGCCAGCACAACAGAAATCACGATAAAAAATACAATCAGCACACGGATGTAAATCAATTGCTTTTTGTCATTCATTTCCTTCACAATGTTTCCTTTAATAAAGTCCAGCGTCAGCGTGGAAGCCGAGGTCAGCACCAGTGATGAGAGCGTTGACATGGACGCTGACAGCACCAAAATAATCACAACGCCAATCAAAAGATCCGGCAGTGTTGACAGCATGGACGGAACAATGGCGTCATACATCACAGAGCCGTCCGCCTTGTAGAGCGCCTCGGCGTCAAACAGCCGCCCAAAGCCGCCAAGGAAATAGCAGCCGCCCGAGACAATCACGGCAAAAAAGGTGGACACAATCGTTCCTGTCTTAATCGCCTTCTCACTCTTGATGGCATAAAATTTGTGCACCATCTGCGGAAGCCCCCATGTGCCTAAGGAGGTCAGGATAATCACGCCCAGCAGATTCAGCGGGTCTGTTCCGAAAAATGACGCGAAAGCACCCTGCTGGCCCATTGTGACCGGCACGTCAGACGGAAGCTCAGAAAGTTTTCTGACTGCCTCGATAAATCCGCCCTGACCAGAGAGCACTGCGCCAATCACCGCCACAATGCCAAACAGCATAATGATGCCTTGGATAAAGTCGTTGATGGCAGTCGCCATATATCCGCCAAGAATGACATACACGCCGGTGAGAACCGCCATGGTGATGACACACACGGTATATGGAATATCAAACGCCATGCCAAACAGACGCGAAAGCCCATTATAGACAGAGGCCGTATACGGAATCATAAACACAAACGCAATGGCTGACGCGACAATTTTTATGACATTGCTGTCATAACGCCGCCCGAAAAAGTCCGGCATTGTCGCCACCTCGAGATGATGCGTCATGACTCTCGTGCGCCTGCCCATCGCAACCCATGCAAGCAGCGAGCCAATCACTGCATTGCCCAGACCAATCCAAGTGGAGGCTAGGCCATACTTCCACCCAAACTGTCCCGCGTACCCCACAAACACCACCGCAGAGAAATAAGATGTGCCATAAGCAAACGCCGAAAGCCACGGCCCGACACTGCGCCCGCCAAGCACGAAATCCGTCATGCTGTTTGCACTCTTGCGCGCATACAGACCAACTGCAATCATACAACCAAAGAATAAAAGCAGTAAAGTAATTTTAACCAGCATACTCAATGCCCCTCCCTATGTAAAAAATTAGTATAAAAAATAAGAAAAAATATCACATGAATACTTTAGGACTTCAACGCTTTTATGTGATAAAGTGAAATTATTATACCGCAGGCCGGCAGGTGTGTCAACTTTTTATTGAAAAACCGCAGGATATTTCGTATTATAAATACAAGGAGTGTGATAGCATGGAACAAACAAAAGAGATCAATAAGACACTGCGAATGGTGAGAACGCATCTGCCGGCACCGGGAACAGAACTGGGCATCTATACCTTTTTGGCACCAGATGCCCTCTGGATTGGCACCGTGGACGCACAGCGTCCCTTTGTGGTGGTGGCAGAGGAATACGTGGGCGGCGAAAACGGGACGTTCCTTCTGATTGTCCTGTCAGACGGTCCGGTCTATGTCGCAGAGTTGGATGGCAGCATGGCTAAGAAGCCAGACTATCGCGATGCCTTGGACTTGCAGGAGGAGAATCTGATTGATTACTGTGCGGCGGATTTTCCAAAGTTTATGGAGATTATGCGGCTGTATATGACAGCATGGAAAAAAGCAGTCGCGGTAGGGGCTGCGTACTTTGAGGAGGACGATGCGTACTTTGAGCAGGCAGAGAGGGTTCTCAGGCAGCAGATTGCGGCGATTGATCCCACTGCAATTGCAGACGCGGAGAGCCTGTGGAGTACGATGGCAGAGGAGTTTGGATACGGGATGATTTAATATAGAAGCAATGGCAGCGTCTCTCCGGCTTGTGTGCCTGCCGTTGGGATTTACAGATTGGAGTATGTGATGGATATGCAGGAAAAGATTATCTATATGAAAACGCCAAAAGATCAGCTTCAATACATTTACTATCATGACTGCCGCCAGTCATATCCCACGCACACCCATGCCAGCCATATCGTGATTGGCTGCGTTTTAGAGGGGGCAGTAGCGGTTGTCAGCGAGGGGCAGAAGTCTGTTTACGGAGCGGGCAGCCTGTTCTGTATCCTGCCAGACACGGCGCATGGAATCGAAGCGCTGGACAACACCACCTATTCGATGATAAGCAGTTGTATCCCTGTGCCGCAAATCAATGCAGAAGCTGAAAATCATACAGACAGTATCAGACAACTGAAACAGATGATTACAGACGCGCCAGAACATATATTCTTAATTGCGCACATGGCAGCGTGTATCAGAATCAGCCCTTATCATATGATTCGCCAGTTCAAGGCGGTCTGCGGTCTGACACCGCACCAGTTTCAAATGCAGTGCAGGGTCAGAAAAGCGCAGCGGCTGCTCGAGGAGGGCAGAAGCGTGATAGAGACAGCCTATGCCGCAGGCTTCTGTGACCAAAGCCACTTTGACCGCTGTTTCCGCAAAATTGTCAGGCTGACGCCAAGCGCGTACCAGAAGTGCCTGCGGCCTACAGTGCTGTGAACAAAGAAGGGGCAGATGGCTCAGCACAGTGCCGGCATAAATTTTGCAAACAGGCAAAGCCCTTCGGCGCCGGCATTTACTTCATGCGCAACACCCGCTGGCATCACCGAAATCGTCCCCATGCAATACGAAATGACTGCGCCTTGGCAGATGCAGCTGCCCGAACCTGCAATCACCTCATGGGTTTCACACTGCGTCTCGTGGATATGGCTTTCAATACTTTTCCCCGATGCAATGTGTACGAGATGGTAACTGAATTCTCCGTCCGTGTCTTTTGCGGTGACAAGGTGTTTGAGCGCGACACCTTCATAGATGGGATGATTTGACCATGGAATGTCCGCAAATGAGACAGTGGCAGCGGGCGTTTTGAACGTCCCGTTATCAAATGCTTCAAATAGTGTGTTTTTCATGTTTTTCGCCTTTCTTTGATAAAAATGTGATGTGTGGCAGGGAGCCGCCAGCGTGTTGCACGGCATTCCTGTCACATATTTTGTAGAGACAGCTTCATTATATAGAATACTGAAAAACAATACTTGGATAAAATTGCGGAATTTGCAGCATATTTTTAGACGAATAGCCTGAAATAATTCAGAAACAGGCTTGGGAGAAAGCGCCAATTCGTTCAAAAATAGTGAATGTTCGGAATAGACTTCATATATTCCCTGTGATATAATACAGCTATCAACGGATAACGCCGTTACAAAGATGAGGAGTGATACGATGACAGACAATGAATTATTGTTAGCGATTTCGAATATGATGGACACGAAGCTCGAGCCCGTCAATAAGGAAATACAGGAATTAAAAGGGGAAGTACAGGGAATCAAAGAGGACGTGAAGGGCCTAAAGGAGGACGTGAAGGGTCTGAAAGAGGACGTGGAAGTCTTGAAGGAGGACGTGAAAGGTCTGAAAGAGGACGTGGAAGTCTTGAAGGAGGACGTGAAGGGTCTGAAAGAGGACGTGGAAGTCTTAAAGGAGGACGTGAAGGATCTGAAAGAGGACGTGGAAGTCTTAAAGGAGGACGTGAAGGGTCTGAAAGAGGACGTGGAAGTCTTGAAGGAGGACGTGAAGGGTCTGAAAGAGGACGTGGAAGTTCTGAAAGAAGATGTCTCGGATCTGAAAATAAGAGTGAAAAAGATAGAATTAACACAGGAAACGCAGATTTTGCCACAGTTAAACACGATACAGGCATGTTATACTTCGACTTACGAGCGGTACAAGGTCAGTGTTGATGACTATGAGACGATGAAACAGGATATCTCTGTTCTCAAGAATGTAGTGGAACAGCACAGCGAGAAGCTGCAATTGCTGGCATAAGGAAAGCTAAAGAAGGGGGACGATACAATGAAAAGAAGCAGACTCTCCTATGATGAGTGGAAGTGCGTTACTGCAAAAGCGTTGTCGGGCAGGCAGGCGCATACCGATTTTTTCACAGGGTATGTTGGCTTAATGGATATTCAGCAGGTCAGTGAAGCACAGACATGGAAATTTCATGATGAAACCTTTGTGGTGTGTGATCAGGGAATGAAATGGCTCTCAATTCTGCCGCAGGATGATTTTTACTGTATTACAGCCATGATGAATAGCGACAATGACATTGCAGTGTGGTACATAGATATGATTGCCAGTCAGGGACTGGACACGGACGGGATTCCGTATTTTGAGGATCTGTACCTTGATTTGGTCGTTTATCCGAATGGCGAGATCATGGTGGATGATTTGGATGAGCTAGAGGAGGCGCTGCGCCAGTCAGACATAACGCAAGCACAGTTTGACCTTGCGATGAACACAGCAGATACCTTAAAAAGCGGACTGTTGAAGGACATCAATTTGTTCAGGCAGTACACCATGAAATGTTATGAAATCGTATCAGCAGAATAAAATGATATAGGACACAGCCCAAATGAATGTGTTATACGACACAGAATATAAATAGGATAAAGACAGGATAAAAATAGCAAAGCGATTGAATAAAATAATATGTAAAAAGCAGGAGGCAGACAACAATGAGCAATGTGATGGAAGTGATCAAAAAACGCAGCTCTACAAGGGGCTACACAAGCGAACCGCTGACAGCGGAGGAGCTGAACGCGCTGATACACGCAGGGCTACAGGCGCCGACAGCGGCAAACAGACAGGAGATTCATTTCACAATACTAAATGGTGACAACCCAATCCTTGCAGAATTGGAGGAGGAGAAAAACCGCCTGCGCGAAATCACGGCGCCGCTGCATAATTTCTACTATGAAGCGCCCACCGTCATCATACTCAGCGCTGACAGCGAATTTCGATGGAGTGCGCTGGACGCTGGAATTGCTGTGGAAAATATGGCGCTGGCAGCAGAGGAGCTTGGACTTGGCAATTTAATCATCGGCTGCATCTATGATGCCATGCGCGGGGAGAAGAAAGCCTATTTTTCACAGGCATTGAAATTTCCTGAAAAGTATGAGTATGAAATTGCAATTGCATTTGGTCACAAGGCAGTTTTAAAAGAGCCGCACACCTACGATGCGGATGCACAGGTGACTTTTTTGTGACACGACCGTAAAATGTCAACAGAAGCAGGGAAATGTTTTAATGACTGCGCCGTCCCATAAAATCAATCACAAGTCCTGTCAGGCAGGTGTCCTCATAGGTGGTTCCTGCATAGACATCCTCAATCACAAACTGAAAGTGAATCTCCACACCATCTGCCGCCTTAATCGTATCGGGCGGCAGGGTGAAATACTGCGGAGCAATGGTGTCCTCCAATTCCAGATAGGCATAAGGCTGGTTTTCCACATACATTAGAAGCCGTTTCACCCGCCCATTCTCTGCCCATGTTTTTTGGTTTCTGGCATAGCCGTTGACCACACAGATTTGGGTGTAGCGCATATAGCCATCATAGATGTCTGGTTCGATATCGCCGGATAGAAAGCGAACCGTTCCTTTTGGGTACAGGTCCAGTTCATAGGAATATCCGCATCTAGCTGTGACGCAGATGCTTTCACCGATTCCGGCGCCGTCTGCGCCCTCCGCCCATGCAAGGTTGCGTCCAGCCAGATATCTTAGATTCTCCGCGGCGTAGTCTCCGTTCTTGGATACAAGGCATGAGGAGGCGTCAAGCTCATAGTCCCATTCCATCATAGCACAAAATTCGCCACAGGGGATGTACCATTCTGGAAATCCATAGTACAGTGCATCATCATGATACGCGAAAGGATAGAACATGGAATCGTCTGAGCCATCTTCACCTTGGAAAAAGTTTCCAATCTCAGGCTTTAGTGTGAGTGGCGTGTCAGGATAATCCACAATTGGCGAACTGCTGTAATAAGATGGAATTTCTACTGCATTCCACTGGTTATGGGCGGCATATGCTTTTAGATCGTCTGCTATTTTTGCAGTTTTATCCTGATAGGACATATAACAAATATAACCCGTTTCTGCGCAGTCTGCAAAGACTTCATTTTTCAGAAGAACCGCTCGGTTACTAAAATAGATTCCCCATAACTCGGAGTTGCCCGCAAATGCCCGCTCATGAACCGTCAGTTTCGCAGCAAGGGCAGTTTCAGGCAAATCCTGTTTTTCAAATATGACATCTGTAAGGCCGCAGTTTTCAAAGCAATGCGCGCCAATCGAGACAATATCCGGCGAAATCCGAAGTTTGCCATAACTATAATTTCCCAATGGAATATTCTGAAACGCATAGGGCGCAAATGCCGTCACCGCAACACCGCCCAGTTTTTTGGGAAATACAGCGTTCCAGTCCAGTGTTGGGGGTGCAGCGTTATCATCGCGAAAGCCCTTAATCACGGCATACTGGCTGCCATCTGCACTGGTTTTAATCTCATAGTCATAGAGCATTTCAGATGCGGAATCAGACGCAGAATCCAAGGTGAGCTCCGATTCGTGAACAGTTTCCGGGTCAGTTGTGCCAATGTCTAAGGAGGACATTGCGGTGGATGTGTGTTCCATTTCCTTGGCAGTGTCACAACCTGTTAAAAGCACCGCCAGAACCAAAGCGGAGAGTATTTGTTGAAAAATTTTCATACGAACCTCCAAATCCTTTTCCTCCATAAAATGAAGCGAAACAAATGACATCGCCACAAAGCGGCAGACATGCTTTATATGAAGTTATAATGTTCCAGCGCCTGACGGATTCCGCCGCAGCTTGACTTGGCAGTGACATATTCCACCTGCGCAAAAAGGCTCTCTGGCGATGCGTTGCCCATGGCAATACTGTGGGGCACATAGGAGAGCATGGGCAAGTCGTTGTTGCTGTCCCCGAGGGCGTAGGCATCGGACAGATTCAGATGATAGTGATTTAGTACATACTGGATTCCGGTTGCCTTCGAGTATCCGTAGGGCACAAATTCCCGAAATGTGCCGCCCCTGTCAATGCAGTCAAACCATTTGTCGCTGACACGGCGGAACGCCTCGAGCTGTGCTTCCTCCTGATACCAGATGACAAACTTGTCTGCAAAAAAGTTTGGGCTTTCGAGATCTTCGGGCATGTCATGATACCGGCGGGCGAAGGATTCATACTGGCGCACTGCGTCCGGGTGGTGCAGCGGGCGTGACAGGTCAAACGCTACAAAGCTGCGGGATTCAAACAAAATATCCACGTCTGCTGTGCGCGCTGCCCGCAAGAGCTGCATGATCGTGGAGTGGGTCTGTGCGACATGGAGAACATCTTGTCCCCCGCAGTAAATATTGGTGCCGCAGCCGCACACATATCCGTCCCAGCCCACCTCCCGAAAGCGGCGCTCTACATTCTGGAAACAGCGGCCTGTGTTGATGAACATGAGATTTCCGTTTGCGCGTGCCGCTGCGATTGCGGAAACAGTGTCCGCCGGAACGCTGCCGTCAAGTTCTGAGGTCAGTGTTCCATCTATATCAAAAAAAGCTATTTTTCTTGCCATGTGGCTCTCTCCTTTTCCTGTCACGGCAGACGAATGATCCGACGATAACAAAAGTAATTGTTGGACAATGAATGATCATATTCCTTGATTTGCTCGCGGTAAAAAGCCGTATAGCAGGGCAGGACATAGATTGCGCCGTCCCCGCCGCATAGAGAACATCCGCCGTCTCCGCCTTTTACATACAGGGTGTTATCAATGATTTCATATTTATATGAATTATATGCAATAAATAACCCTAGCATATTGGCTTGCTCTAATATTGACTTTTCCCTGACATCGCTGACGCAGCCTACATTAAAGATTTCCGGCAGGACATCGCACAGGGTATCACCCCAGCGAAACAGCGTGCGCGCGCCGCCATTGCAGAGATATTCCCACTCGTCCTCTGTCGCCAGTGTGAAAGGACCTTCTTTTAGCGAACGGACAGCTTCCGCCAAAGAGGGTGCATCCTGTTCAAGATAGCGGCAGTCCACCTCCACAATCAGATCTCCGATATCCGCGGTGCGCAGCGGTGACAGGCACTCAGACAGGTGTGCATTCCACTTTGCCATGAAATCCGTCCAGCTTGTACAGCCGGCATCTTGCATTTCTTCTTTTAAATTTTCCAACTCTTCCGCTAACTCCGCGCGCAGTTCGTCCGCTTTTTTGGCGTTACTTTTCGTGATTTGCTGCGCATAGTACTCTTTCATCTCAGCCATCTGGTCTTGATAGTATTCTTGCCCCTGTTCAAAGTATTCCCGCAGATCGTCCAATACACCGTCTCCCAAAGGACACTGATGTGTGTCCCAGCCTAACGTGACATTTTTCTGACCAGCGACATAAACAAACTGAGAACCTTCATACTCTAAAATCCAAGTTTCCCGTTCGATGTGATTCATGCTCGTTTTGATGGTTCCCTTACACTCAAAATGGATTCCTAAGGACTCAATGCGGGAACGAATATTGTTTGGTAATTCTGACATAACGTCCTCCTTTATGGTATCATTTTCTAAATATATAAGAAATAACAGCAAAAGTCAACAATACTGTCAGATTTTGCCCGCATAAAAAGTATTATAGTTAGGAACTGTAAAAAAATAACTGACGCATCTTGACTTGGCTATTTCTCCGATGATGCATGCCAAAAATCCTCGCCGTAGTCCGCTGCGCCTACGTTTTATGACATACATCATCGAAGAAATATCCTGCGCAATCTGCATCACTTATTTTCCTACAATTCCTTAGGAGCGGACTTGTGACAAGTAAATACGAACTATGGGCTTATATGACGAAAGGAAGGAGGTGGTTTGAGAATGGAACAGGATGCAGAGGAATTGTTTACGCGCTATGGGGACATGATTTACAGGATTGCCATGTCATATGGAAATTCTGCGCAGTTTGCAGAGGACATGGTTCAGGAGGTTTTCGTGCGGTATTTGAAAAAAAGACCCGCGTTTGAAACCCGTGAACATGAAAAGGCATGGTTTATTCGTGTGGCGGTAAACTGCTGTAAAAGTACATTGTCGTCCGCGTGGTTTCGGCATGTCTGTCCGCTCGAGGAAACAGGACAGACTGCGGTGCCGTTTGGCGATGAGGAATCAGGCGTGCTGTATGAACTGTTGTGCACCCTTCCGGCTAAGTACCGCATTGTGCTGTATCTGCGCTATTACGAGGAGTACCAAGTGAAGGAGATTGCCGGTGTACTTGGCGTTACGCCCAATCTTGTCTCGGCGAGACTGCTGCGGGCAAAAAAGCTGCTGCGGCAGGCGTTTTTCAAACAGAATCAAAATCAGGAAAAGGAGGCGTTTCGGGATGAAACAGGAAATATATAAGAATATGTATCAGCAGATATGCATGACGGAGGAGCAAAAAAACAGTATATGGCGGCGCATACAGGCGGAGCAAACAAGTCTTGCCAATACAGTGCGGTTCAGGGCAAAATTTCCGGCGCGCGCCGCAGTCTGTGCGGGCGTGCTTCTGGTGTCAGGGATGACAGTGCTTGCGGCGGGGGAATTTTCGGTGATGGACAGACTTGCAGAGGCGATGGGATTTTTCACGGAAAATACGCAGGAACTGACAGAGGAACAAAAAAACGTTTTTGCCCGGTACGGAATGGCGCTTGGCAATGAAATTTCAATGGCACATGGTACCCTGAAATTCGATGCTGCCCTGTATGATGGGGCGTATCTGTTTATTCCGTTCCGCTATGCATTCCATGAGGACGCAGAAGATTTTGCGGAGCTAAAAGCCGGAACGGATATCAGAAAGACAAGTCTGTGGAACGACGGAACCGTGGCAGGATTTCACGAAGACCTTGTGTACATGGACAACGAGCGGATGGGGTATCGCATCCGGCAGGATGCCAAGGCAGTGACTGGCTCCCTCACAAAGTTTCGGCATGAAATTACGGAGGACGGCGTATTGTCAGGGAGCGTGCTGCTGACGACAAACGGAGACAGACTGTTCACCGAAGGGGATGTTGTTGAAGTTGTCAGACATGTGCGGGATGTTGAAAAGGAGGAACAGAAAGAAGAAGAGATAAAAGTACTCACAGAGTTTACGCTGGAAAAACCCGTAGCGCAGAGTGCGGTCGCGCTGGATGCGGCAGACCGCAGTGCGCTGGGAGAGCTGGGATTGGACATAGAAAACGTGACCATTTCCCCGCTTTCACTTCAATATGATGGGAGCGGCACACACAAGGATATCACACATACTTATATGGAGGTTGTTTTGAAGGATGGCAGCGTTGTCGATGACATGGGAGCGGGATATGAAACCGCGCACTCCGCAGCAGAGCAGGAAACCACCGTCTTTCATGCCCGCCGGTTTTTTACCGCACCCATTCTGCCAGAAGAAATCGCGGGCGTGCGTGTGTGGAATGATAACGCAGAAGAATTGTGGATTGATGTGAAATAGAATTCGCGCGCAAGCATTATGGCGCAGGATTCCCGTTAAGAACAGTCATCGTTTTCGCACAGGTAGTTGAATCGATTCAGAATCAGTGATAAAATGACGATAGACTACAGTCCGCTTCTTGAATAGGGGAAAAAGTCCATGCATCGTAGCGGCACCACATTTATGAGAGGCAGAAAAGGAGAAATGGAAATGACAAGCCAGACATTGCGTGAAGCGCGTAAATATGAGGAGACGGTTGAAAAAAATATTGCGAAGGAGGAGCGGCCGGATTTTCACCTGTGTTCCCGCGTGGGGTGGATGAACGACCCCAACGGATTTTGTTATTACAAAGGCATGTATCATCTGTATTACCAGTATTATCCCTACGAATCGAAGTGGGGGCCGATGCACTGGGGACATGCGGTGAGCAAGGATCTTTTGCACTGGGAGTATCTTCCAGCAGCGCTTGCACCGGACGAGACATATGACAGGGATGGGTGCTTTTCGGGAAGTGCGCTGACACTGCCCGACGGCAGGCATCTGCTGGTATACACCAGTGTTATCAAGGAGCGTCAGGAAAATGACGTAATCCGTGATATACAGACACAGAGCCTTGCGGTCGGCGACGGACTTGACTATGAAAAATATGAAAAGAATCCTGTCCTTGACGAGAAGGATCTGCCCGAAGGCGCCAGCAAGTTCGATTTCCGCGATCCGAAGGTGTGGCAGAATGCGGACGGCACTTACAGCTGCGTTTTTGGAAACGCACTGGCAGACGGCGACGGGCAAGTTCTGCTGTACGGAAGCAAGGACGGATTCCAGTGGGAATTTCAGAAAGTATTAATATCAAACAATGGACGTTTCGGAAGAATGTGGGAGTGCCCCGATTTCTTTCCGCTGGACGGAAAATGGGTTCTTCTCGCAAGCCCGACGGATATGCTTCCGCAGGGATTTGAGTATCACAACGGAAATGGTTCTCTCTGCCTGATTGGAACCTATGACGAACAGACAAAAACATTTCATGAGGAGCATGACCAGGCGATTGACTACGGCATTGATTTCTATGCGTCGCAGACGACGCTTGCCCCGGACGGGCGCCGGATTATGGTCGGCTGGATGCAGAACTGGGATACTTGTACACTGCGCTCGCCGGAGGAGCCATGGATTGGCCAGATGAGTCTGCCAAGAGAGCTGTCCATCCGAAATGGCAGGCTTTATCAGGCTCCGGTGCGGGAACTGGACGCAATGCGGTGCAACAAGGTTGCGCACGAAAAGGTTTCGTTTACAGGTACAATCAGCCTTGCAGGCGTACAGGGACGGCGCGTTGACATGGAGCTGACCTTGCGGGCGGGGGATGCAAATGCGCTTTACCAGAAGTTTGCTGTCCGCTTTGCACAGAATGACAAATATCAGACATCTCTGAGTTTCCGCCCGCGTGAGTCCATCCTCAAAGTGGACAGGAAATTTTCCGGTTCCCGCAGGGCGATCATTCACCAGAGACGCAGCCTTGTCAACAGTAAGGACGGGAACTTAAAGCTGCGCATCATCCTTGACCGCTTTAGCGTGGAAGTGTTTGTCAATGACGGCGAACAAGTCCTGACAGCGACGATGTACACCGACCAGTCGGCGCAGGGGATTTCGTTCTTTGCGGACGGAATGGTGGAGATGGATGTCACCAAGTATGACTTGATGTAGTGCTGTTTTTGTGTTAAAATTTTTATATCAGAATGCGGCGTATTTTCTTTATGCGGTTGTGAGCATTACACGAAAGGAGTAAGTACTTATGGGCAGTTATGATGTAACGGCGTTGGGGGAACTGTTAATTGATTTCACGGAAAACGGGGTGAGCGGACAGGGGAATCCGCTGTTTGAGGCAAATCCGGGAGGGGCGCCCTGCAATGTATTGGCGATGCTCTCCAAGCTGGGGCATAAAACTTCGTTTATCGGAAAAGTTGGAAAGGATTTTTTTGGTGAACAGTTAAAAAGTGCAGTTATGGAGGTCGGTATCCATGCGGACAGCTTGTATATGGACGAGGAGGTTCACACGACACTCGCCTTGGTTCACACAGAACCTGATGGCGACAGGGATTTTTCGTTCTACCGCAATCCGGGGGCGGATATGATGCTGACGGAGTCAGAGCTTCCGGCAGAACAGCTTCGCGCTTCCAAAATCTTTCATTTCGGCACGCTATCCATGACACATGAGGGTGTGCGCGCCGCGACCAGAAGGGCAGTCAGCATTGCAAAGGAAGCAGGAGCGGTCATCTCATTTGACCCGAACCTGCGGCCGCCGCTCTGGAAATCACTCGAGGACGCAAAAGAGCAGGTCGAGTATGGTTTGGCACACTGCGATGTGCTCAAAATCTCTGACAATGAAATCCAGTGGTTTACCGGCGAGGAGGATTTTGATGCAGGCATTGAAAAACTCCGCAGTCAATACCAGATTCCGCTGATTCTGCTCTCGATGGGCAAAGAGGGGAGCCGCGCGTACTACAAAGATTTCCGTGTGGAGGTAAAGCCCTTTTTGCAGGAAAAAACCATTGAGACCACCGGCGCGGGCGATACGTTCGGGGCATGTTGTCTGCATCATGTGTTAAAATACGGGCTTGATGGATTTGACGCGTCTAAACTCGCGGAAATGCTTACCTTCGCCAATGCCGCCGCGTCAATCATCACGACGAGAAAGGGCGCGCTGCGCGTGATGCCGTCGCTTGAAGAAATTGAGGAAATGATCAAAAGTATCGAGTAAAAACAGGGGGCTCATCGAAGCCCCCTGTATCATCATTAAAGAATGATAGCCGTTAGGAACATAATCTTTTTTCGGTAAATTTCTTAATAAGTCCGCCCGTATCCCCATTGATTCTTGGAGAACCATTTAATATCAAAGTTTTCATAACAACCTCATTTCTGATTTATATACTTGATTATAAAATATTTGCCTGCTGCTTGCAATGTATATTTACATGCCCGTTTTTCGTGTGTACAAAATTTCGAAAAGGTCCATTTCAATCGACATAATAAGAAGTAAGAATATTGAAAAATCTTAAAAATACAGTGTTTCAGGCACTTTCAAAGATTTAAAATCAGGACATTATAAGGAACTGTTCAGAAATTTCTTCCAGTGGAATATGTAAAATTTTTTGTATTACGCAAGTGCGAGCAGACAAACAATAAAAACTGCTGCCATGAAGGAGAAGCTGGCAGCAGTTCAGGGGAATGTAGAACTTAGGAACCAAGGTCAAGGCTTGAGAAGTTAATATACAAGTCCTCATAGATTCCAGCCTTGATCGTATCAGTAAAAGAATATGCTTTCGTGATAAATTGTCCAGATTCCATATTGTATACAAAGACTTGATTGCTTTGAGTGTCAACAATCCAGTATTCGCGGACATGGGCATCGTGGTACAGGTTCAGTTTTGTGATGTAATCATGACTGGGATTGGACGGGGAGACAATTTCAATAATCCAGTCAGGCGCGCCGACGCAGCCGCGCGATGTAATCTTGTCTGTGTCGCATATGACAGAGATATCCGGTTCAAGTACGGTATCCTTTTTATCGTTGAGCTGTACGCCGAACGGAGCAGCGTAGACACGGCATTTACTGCCCTTTGACTTAATATAGTTTTTTATGACATAATACAGTTCACCGGAGATATCTTGATGTATGGTGCTGGGAGACGCCATATAGACGATCTGCCCATCAATCAGTTCTGCGCGGATATCATCAGGCATATTGTAAAAGTCCTCAACTGTGTAATATTTTTCTTGTGGTAATGGCATTATATTCACTTCCTTTCAGGATACAGTCTTTCTTTTTGAGGAGAATACGCATAATATTTCTGCTCATGTTTATTTATAACAAGTAAACTTTAAAAGAATGGAAGTTTTTCATCTTCGAGAACCGTAGTATCAAGTAGGTATTCAGGATTTTTTGATATTTCTGATATTCATTCAGGTTTTCATACATTGTCAAAATGTGTTCGTATAATAATATCTAAATGTAATACTTTTATTTTTTCCCCGATTGTCATGAACGTTTATTTCCTTATGCTTTGAAGTATATCACAATATCAATAAAAATACAGTAATTTTTATTATCTTTAATAAATTTATATTGACAGTAACAAAAATTACTGGAAAAAAGGAGAATTAGGAACTGTTAAGAAGTTATGAAAGTGAAAATATGGCAGAACATAAAGAGAAGCAGATTGTCTAAAAACCCTGTATTTATGCGCCATTCAATCACATACTACATAATGAAAAATATTGACTAAACCTATTGACATACTATAGATTTAGGAGTATGATACACCTATACCAAAACATACCAAGTGAATAGGAATTGTAGAGGATTATAGATAATAACTTGGTGCCTGTGTAGGATTTGGCAGGTTGGAAAACATATTCAGAAAAAACGGAGGAGACTATTATGAGCAGGAACATCAATGAAGAAGGAACACGCAGGAGAAGCTATGCGGAAAGGGACTTGAAATTCGAAACCTTACAGCTTCATGTTGGTCAGGAAGCGCCAGACCCGGTGACGGACGCAAGGGCGGTGCCGATTTACCAGACTTCGTCCTTTGTATTCAAAAATTCAGCGCACGCCGCGGCGCGCTTTGCCTTGCAGGACGCGGGAAACATCTATGGCAGGCTGACCAATCCCACGGAGGATATATTCGAGCAACGCATGGCAAGGCTCGAGGGCGGTGTCGCGGCGCTTGCGACGGCGTCGGGGGCAGCGGCCGTCACGTATACAATTCAGAATCTTGCGCAGAACGGCGGGCATATTGTGGCGGCAAAGAATATTTACGGCGGTACCTATAATCTGCTTGCGCACACGCTTGCCGACTACGGCGTGACGACAACCTTTGTGGACCCGCTCGATGTCACCAGTTTTGAGAGGGCAATTCAGGACAACACAAAAGCATTATATATAGAAACGCTCGGCAATCCCAACTCCGAGGTTTCCGACATTGAGGCAGTGGCAAAAGTCGCCCATGCCCACAATCTGCCGCTTGTCGTTGACAGTACGTTTGCGACGCCATACCTCGTGCGCCCGCTTGAGTACGGAGCTGATATCGTTGTGCATTCTGCCACCAAATTTATCGGCGGACACGGTACGACCATCGGCGGCATTATCATAGACGGCGGCAAGTTTGACTGGAAGTCAGGCGGCAAATTTCCACAGTTTACAGAGCCAAATCCGAGCTATCATGGCATCAGCTTTGTGGACGCGGCGGGGCCTGCGGCGTTTGTCACCAGAATCCGCGCGATTTTGCTGCGCGATATGGGGGCGACTCTTTCACCCTTCCATGCTTTTATCTTTCTGCAGGGGCTTGAGACGCTCTCCCTGCGCGTGGAGCGCCATGTGGAAAATGCACTCAAAGTCGTTGATTATCTTTCTAAACATCCATTGGTAGAAAAGGTGAATCATCCGGCAGTGACAAAGGACCCGGAACAGCAGCGTTTATATAAAAAATATTTTCCAAACGGCGGCGGGTCCATCTTTACCTTTGAAATCAAGGGCGGAGAGCAGAATGCCAGAACGTTTATAGATCACCTTGAACTGTTTTCGCTGCTTGCAAATGTGGCGGATGCGAAATCGCTTGTCATCCATCCATACTCGACAACCCACGCAGAGCTGAACGAGCAGGAGAAGGCAGAACAGGGCATCAAGCCAAACACGATTCGCCTGTCGATTGGCATTGAGCATATTGATGACATTCTCGAGGACTTGGAAGAGGCATTTCGGGCAGTGCAGCAATAAAAAGTATGTTTTATAAGAGAGGGAACATAAAATGACAGTATATCAAGGATTTACAGAATTAATTGGAAAAACCCCGCTGGTGGAGGTCACAAGTATCGAGCAGGTGCACGAGCTCAAAGCGAAGCTTCTCGTAAAGCTTGAATATCAAAATCCCGCTGGCAGCGTCAAGGACAGGGCAGCATTTTACATGATCAAGGATGCGGAGGAAAAAGGGCTCTTAAAAGAAGGCTCTGTGATCATAGAGCCGACAAGCGGCAACACAGGCATCGGGCTTGCGGCGATTGCGGCGGCAAAGGGCTACCGCGCGATTCTTACTATGCCTGACACCATGAGCGTAGAGCGCAGAAATATCCTGAAAGCCTACGGTGCAGAGATTGTCTTGACAGAGGGCGCAAAGGGCATGAAGGGCGCGATCGCGAAGGCGGAGGAGCTTGCTGGGGAGATGGAGGGCGCTTACACGCCTGCCCAGTTTGACAATCCGGCGAATGCGCAGGCGCACTATGAGACGACTGGACCGGAAATCTGGGCGGACACGGATGGGACTGTGGATATCTTTGTGGCGAGCGTCGGGACTGGCGGCACAATCACAGGCACAGGAAAGTATTTGAAAGAAAAAAATGCCGCGATAAAAGTCGTGGCTGTGGAACCGGCAAGTTCTCCCGTACTCTCAGGCGGACAGGCAGGGGCACACAAGATACAGGGCATCGGCGCCGGATTTGTGCCGACCGTGCTCGACACTGGCATCTATGATGAAATCATAACCGTTGAGAACGACCTTGCGTTCCAGACATCAAAGGAGTTAACAAAAAGAGAGGGGATTCTTACAGGCATCTCTTCCGGCGCGGCGCTTTATGCGGCGGTAGAGCTGGCAAAACGGCCGGAGAATGCAGGCAAGACCATTGTGGCGATTTTGCCAGACAGTGGGGATCGGTATTACTCGACGCCGCTCTTTACAGAACCATGATACGAACAAACTGCCAGACAGAAGGATATTCTGCTGGCAGTTTGTTCATGCACACGGGCACCCCAAGGAAGCATGTCAGCAAAAGCTTGATTTTCTAATAAATTATCTATTATACACAAATGTTTTATATCTCTGATATATATTGTTGTAAAAAATAACAGAATATGGTAGCATGTAATATATATCAACGAAGCTGAATGATACAGACAGTTGGAGGTACGCGCAGAACACGTGTATATTTCAGAGAAAAGGAAGGTAGAAACGTTATGGAGAGAAGAGGATTAAAACTAACGCTGCGTCTCGTGCTTGTGACAGCCGTTCCGCTGATACTGATGTTTGGATTTGCGATTGTGGGGCTGGGGTCCTCCTGCAGCTCGATTATAGAATCCATGGTGCAGCACGAGCTGTCCACAGCACAGTATGCCTTTGAGACAGCGATTGGAAATATTGCACAGGGCAGTTATATGTATACCAATAACAAATTCTATAAAGGGAAGCGCAATATCAGTGACAACACAAAGTTTTTTGATGACTTCAGCCATGAAGTAGACCTTCAAGTGACTGTATTTTATGGGAATACCCGCGTCGCGACCAGTTTAGTCGATGAGGAGGGAAACCGCATGATCGGGACAGAAGCACTGCCGGAAATCTATGAGCAGGTAGTGAACCAAGGACAGGATTATTACTCTGATCATGTGGAGATTGCCGGCAAGACCTACTATGCGATGTACTGTCCGCTGTACCAGCACAATGCGGAGGAGATAATCGGCATGACCTTTGTCGGGCTGGAGAAGAGCACCATCAATTCCATCTATGTCGCAAACTTTATGAAAAATCTGATTATTTTAATCGTAATCTTTGCGTTTGGCATTATTGCGACCGTATTCTCTGTCAAGGTGATTATCCGCGCAATTCAGGAGGTCATTGAGAAGCTCAACAGGCTTGCCGACGGGCAGCTCAATGTAAAGGTTCCGGCAAAACTCCTTCGCAGGAGGGATGAGATCGGAGATATCGCACGCAGCGTTGAGAAGCTGGTGGGAAGCTTGACAGAGATTGTTGTGGATATCAAGCGGGCAGCCGAGAACCTCGATGGGATTTCAAGCGGTTTTTCTGGCTCGTTTGGAAAGATGGCCGGCAATATCTCCAATGTGGACACTGCTGTGGAGGAGATGGCATCAGGCTCTACACAGCAGGCACAGGATACCGCAGATGTGGGCAACAAGATTCAGTATATGGGCGATGCCGTTGAGACGACAGCGCAGAATGTAGAGCGTCTGGTGGGCAATACGGACAAGATGCGCGAGTACAATAGAAGTGTGGATGATACGCTGGTAGAGCTGATTCGGATTAGCAATGATACAAAGAATGCATTTGATGTGGTCTATGAGCAGACGAATATGACAAACCAGTCAGCGCAGGACATTCAGACCGCGGCAGACGTCATCACAGACATAGCGGACCAGACGAGTCTGCTGTCTCTGAATGCCAGTATTGAGGCGGCGCGCGCAGGCGAGCATGGGAAGGGCTTTTCGGTCGTGGCAGATGAGATTCGGAAGCTTGCAGAGCAGTCTGCGGAGTCTGCAAGCCGCATTACAGGCATCATTGCAATGCTGATTACCAACTCAAACACCACCGTGGATACGATGAAAAACGTCACAGAGGCGATGGATAAACAGGGCGATGAGCTTGACAAGACCAAGACCGTCTTTAACAGCTTAAATTATGAAATCAGAGAAGTAGGCGGCGCGGTGGACAATATCAGAGGCGAGATTGATAAACTCAATGAGCTCAAGACCGATGTGCTCAATGCAGTTCAGAATCTGGCGTCCATCGCGGAGGAGAATGCGGCGAGCACACAGGAAACATCAGCGTCCATGCAGGAGTTAGGACAGATTGTCTCTGAGTGCAGCGCAGAGGTGGAACGGATTATAGATACCTCGAAGGGTCTGACACGGAATATGGAAGTATTTACATTAGAATAGCTGTATTTATGGGCGCTGCCGTCAGGCAGCGCTCTTGTTATCGTTGGGGGTATGGTCTGTGGCAGGGGTGCCGATGAGCGGAAGCAGTCCTGCTTTTTTCAGGGCAGGGCGAAGTGCATTGTACACCGAAACGGCAGCCGCCGCAGAGGTGACAGCATTGATGGAGGTCGTTGTGATGTTTGGCAGCAGGGACAGCTCTGCAATCGGTTTTCCGAGAATGATTAATTTATAAAAATAGCTGAATACAGGGTCAAAAATCATGTTGAAGCCCAGACCGCAGACCGCGGCTGCCAGCGACCAGCGAAAGGCGGTTTTGCTGTCCTGACATCTTGACAACCTGCCGATTTTGTGTGCGACAAACCCAGTGACCAGACCGATGCCTAATTTTAGCAGAAAGGTTTTGGGCGCTGACAAAATATAGACAGGGTCGAGCAGGTCGCCGATTGTCATGCCGACAGCGCCGCCTATTCCGCCCAAAGGACCGCCCAGAAGCAGTGCGCCAAGTACACATACAGCGTTTCCAAGATGAATGCTTGTGGCGTCTGACGTGCCGGGAATCATAATTTTAATTTGTAAAAAAGTAAAGACAACATACGATAATGCCGCTGTCAAACCGGTCAGCGCGATTTTGTAAGCGGTTGAATTTTTCTGGTTCATAAAAAGCCTCCTCATTGTAGTGCGTTTTTTATTTTCTTTTATTAGTATAGCGCAAAGTGGCATTATAGAAATATACAATTTTAACATTTTTTATGGGTACAGTTAGAATAATTTGAAATGCTATTGATTTTTGGGGCTAAATAGGATTTAATATACTATATACGATTCATGAAAACATTCTGGGAAGGGGTATAATAATGGATAATTTAGCAGAAACAAACAGCGTTGAGACAGCGATCATTCCTAAGGGAACTGTCATAAATGGAAATATTACGATTGAAGGCAGGCTTGAGATGTACGGGGTAGTGAATGGAGACATTCATTCAGACAGCCGGGTGGACGTGTCCGGCGATATCACAGGAAATATCAAAGCCAATGATTTCTATGCCAAAGATTCATTTATTACAGGACAGATTGAGTGTGTGCAGGGAGCGACTGTGCGCGAAAATACAGTTATCCTTGGCGATATCAAGGCGGAGAATCTGGTGATCGACGGTGCGATACAGGGCAAGATTGACGTGCGGGAAAATATTACTGTCGGCGAGAAGGCGATTATGGACAGCGACATCAAGGCAAAGACGATTCAGGTTAACAATGGCGCGGCAATTAACGGCCACTGCTCGCTCTGCTATGCAGATACCAATCTGGGAGAGATTTTTCCAGTGACAGAAGAGCCCAAAGAAATAAAAGAGCCGAAGGAAATAAAAGAAGTAAAGGAAACAAAGGAAGCAAAGGCGCCTCAGGAGCCCGCCGAGGAGGACAAGCAGCTCAAAGCGGCTGCAAAGCCCAAGGCGGTTGCAAGGCCGAAAGTTGTGAAGAAGGCTGACGCAGAACCAGTAAACCAGTGAGGAGCAGCGCAGGGGAGATTCAGATGAAGAACGAAGCAGGGGCGTATTACAGAGAAGTATATGATGAACACCAGACAGAGGAGATGCAGGAGCTTCTGGATTTTGCCAACATGGTATTCAGCATGAGCTATGGCGGGACAGATTTTTCAACCCTTTTGCCAAAAGCATACGCACAGAAACGCTGGAAGGCAGTGACGCATCATATGATGAAAGAAGGCAGCCATATCCGCGCGCTGGTGGACAGCTATCCGCTTGACTTGAAACTTGGCGGTGAAAACGGCAGGACGGTGAAGGCGGCCTATGTGGGAACGGTGTCTGTCCACCCTGCAAGCAGGGGAAAGGGATACATGATTGAGCTGATGAAGCGGGTGGAGGAGGACGCAGTGCGGCAGGGCTGTGCGCTGTTAGTGCTCGACGGCGACCGTCACAGATACCAGTATTTTGGATTTGAGCGCGCAGGCACAGGATACCGATATCACATCGAACAGAACAATATCCGCCACTGCTGTGCGCAGATGTACCCCGCAGACGATATGGCATCTCCTGTATATTCTTTTGAAGAGCTGGATGAAAACAGTCCCTGTCTGGACTATTTATATGGCTTGTACGAGCGCCGCGCCGTGACAGCGCGGACAAGGGAGACCTTCTTATTCAGCCTGCAAAGCTACAATGCGATAGCCTATGCCATACGAAAAGGTGAAGTGCCTGTTGGCTATATCAATCTGTCCGAAGATGAGAAAATGATATGCGAGATGGAGATGGAGGACTTGCAGGAGCTGCCGAGAGTTTTGTATGATTTGATGATGACGTTTGGCATCATGCAGCTAGATGCCAAGCTTGGACCCGACGAGACCGCAAAACGCGGTTTATTTGAGAAACTGTATGACAATTGCAACGTCGTGATGTCCCATCAAATCAAAATTCTTGACTACGAGGCGGTGTTGGAGTTTTTATTGAGCTGGAAACGCAGGTATTGTACGCTGGAGCAGGGCGAGTATGTGATCGGCGTTCAAAAGGAGGGCATGACGAACTCCGAAAACTATCTGTTGTCTGTGGCGGAGGAAGTCTGCGTATCGCGCACGGACCGCGCGGCTGATTTGGTATTGGGGGAATTAGAGCTTGTCAGGACGCTGGCGGCAAGCTGCTGTCTTACAACAGGGCTGCACAGTCCCGCAGGCTGGTTTCCGCTGCCGTTTTATCTTCCGGAGGCAGACACTTTTTAGACCTGCCGGGAGTGGCGCAGCATGACTGCCGGCGGCAGCAGACGCGCCACTCCTAAAAAGCATGTTTAGTCCATATATTTCCAAGTATACATGTTGGCTGTCCTGCATTTGGGGCAGACCACCTTGTACTGGTCAAAGATAAACATTTTGATCTGGTCATCAGCGACATTGGTGGTCACGATGCGGCTCTGGCCGCATTTGCACAGAAACAGGATTTTGCGGTTGAGGCGCACAGACAGGCTTTCGCCACGAAGGCTGAGCGCTTTTTCGATGTATTTGATCTGCTCTTCATTATGTACGCCGCATTCCTCAAGCGCCCATTTATATTCGTCACGAATGATGTGAAGTGCGTCTGAAGGGATTGATGCATAGTGCTGTTCTAATTTCTGTTCTGTAAACATATTCATTCCTCTTTTCTTTTTTAGATATTTTTATGATTTCTTATATGATTCTTCCTGAGATAAAATCTTTTTTCAAGTATAACATAGATTTTTGAATTATGGAACATGCAGAAGCGCGAAAAGTGCATCTGGGGAAAAGAATTTGCAGCTCTAAATTCATTTGCAAATATGAAAACTATCCAAAAAAACAAAATATATAACAAGAAACTGTAACATTATTTGACAGAAATGCTAAAATTAAGCGAAGGGACTATAAATTAAGCAAAAAATATTGTACAATCGGAGATAGGACTAATGTTATTTGTGGGATAATGGCGACATGAGAAAGGATGATAATCACTATGAATAAAAAAAGCAGTTTATTCACAAGCATTATACTTCAATTGCTGGCAATGGCACTGATTCCTCTGGTTATATTAGGTATTGTTTGTATTATGGCGGCGGGCAGCAGCCTTCGCGACGGGCTTCAGGAGGAAGCGCTTGCGCAGATGAAAGCGACCTGCGTGGCAACGAAGGCAGCCTATGATAATATTAATGACGGTGACTATTTTCTAAATGAAAACCAAGAGCTGATGAAGGGGGATTATAACATCACGCAGAATGAAAAGGGCATTGACGCGTTCACAGAAGGATTAAACTCCGACATCACGTTGTTTTACGGAGATGTGAGGCGTGCGACCTCCTTGAAGGACATCGCGACCGGCAGCAGAATCGTCGGGACACAGGCGTCGGCGGAGGTGGCGGGAGCCGTGTTAAAAGGAGAGGAATATTCTGCGACAAATCTTGTGGTCAATAAACAGAATTATTATGCGTATTATATTCCATTAAAAAACCCTGACGGGACGATTGTGGGCATGGTCTTTGCGGGGGAGCCGAGCGCGTCGGTAGATGAATATATTTTGGCAAAAGTCCTTCTGGTGATTGGCGCGGTGGTAGTTGTGCTGCTGATTGCGATGGTGCTTGTGGTCGTGGTAGCGCTGCGCATTGTCAAGGCTGTGAACCGTGCGCAGGAGGCGATTGTGAATCTTTCTCAGGGCAATCTGGCATACGAGGTAGATGACGTGATTTTAAGGCGCCGGGACGAGATTGGCGACATGGGCCGCAGGGTGAAGGAATGTATCGCGTCACTTCGGGGCATCGTGTGCGGGATACAGGATTCCTCCCAGAATGTACTTGCTTCGGGAGACCGTTTAGAGACCGTGGCGAATCGTTCCAGTGAACATGCCGGCGAAATAGCACGCGCTGTTGACGAGATTTCTCAGGGCGCAGTTTCGCAGGCGGAAGAAATCGAGGGCGCAACTGTGAAAATCAGCGATATGGGCGAGATTATTGAGAATATTGTGTCCAACATTGCGAGTTTGACAGATATCTCTGCGGGCATGCAGGAGAATGGACAGGAGGCAGACCGGATTATCCGCGAGCTGAGCGACAGCAATGATAAGACCGTCGAGGCAGTTCAGTCTGTGGCAAAGACTGTCGAGGCGACGGACGAGTCCGTCAAAAAGATCTCAGAGGCAGTCGAGATGATTACGAGCGTGGCAGAACAGACCAATCTGCTCTCGCTCAACGCGTCCATCGAGGCGGCTAGGGCTGGGGAGGCAGGAAAAGGCTTTGCGGTTGTTGCGACGGAAATCCAGAAGCTCTCCGAGGAATCCAATCATTCGGCGCAGCGCATCACGACAATTATCACAGGGCTTGCGGAGGATTCACGCAACTCGATGAAGCGGATGATTGAGGTGAAACGGATTCTTCAGGAGCAGCAGGAGAAGCTGGATATCACAAAACAACAGTTTGGGCATGTGCGGGACGGCATTCTGGCGACGAGGGAGGACACCGTGTCAGTGAATCATCAGGCGAAGGAGTGCGACGCGTCGAGAGAGTGTGTGGTGAATATTATCCAGAATCTGTCTGCAATCTCACAGGAAAATGCCGCCGCGTCACAGGAGACCACCTCAACCATGCAGGAATTAAATCATACCATCGGTTCGCTGGCAGTGTCCGCGCACGAGTTGAGACAGCTTGCAGTTTCCTTGAATGAATCTACCCACTTTTTTAATTTATAGCTCAAGAATCATGAAAATCAGCCGATATATAGAGATATGAGGAACTATTCAGCAGTGTAAAAGGGATTTTTACAAGAGAAGTCACAAGGAGGTGGCGTTTTAGATGAATAGAAGGCGAGAGCTTGTCCTGCAAAGAGTGTCCCGCATCGGCGGCCTCACAGCAGTGGACAATTACCAGCAGAATGCAAAGTACAAGGGAAGCTCAGTGCACGCACGCACAATCGAGGCAGCGCTCGGAACCTATCTGATGAAGGACAATCAAGTGTATGATCTTCGCGGAAAAGATACATACACGAGAGGTTACGAAGAGACTGGCTCGGAGAAACATGATCAGCTTGCACGCCAGATGAAGGAGTATGTGTCAGCGGCGGAGGAGAGCCAGCTTGCAAATGCCAAATCGGACTTAGAGCGCCGTGCCGCAGAGCACATCAACATCAAAAAGTTTGAGGAGGCGCTTGCAAAAGACCCGAGTGCACAATATCAGCTCAGCATGTATCACAAAACAGAGGACGAGACGGATTTTGACTGGCTGGATGCAAACCGCTGTTCAGGTTTCCTGCTGTATTCCTACAACAAGAAAGGGATACACAGCGTCCTTGGAGAACAGTATTCTTCAGGGAGTTTTGGCGGAACCTTTGCGGCTGGATACTAAATAAAAAGCACGCTTGGCGTGCTTTTTATTGTTATGATACTTATAATTTCCGTTCCTGCTCCTGCTGGATATCTTCAAATGCGGAGAGCATCGGCTTTTCCGTAGAACCATGGAAAGTGCGGGCGCTGTAGTTTTTGGTAATTCTGATGACTGTGCCAGAGAGCGTCAGCACGCCGATTAAGTTTGGAATTGCCATCAGTCCGTTAAAGGTATCTGAGATATCCCATGCCAGATTGAGGTTCATCGTGGCGCCAAACACGATAAAGACCACAAACACAACTTTGTAGATGATGGTCGCCTTGGTGCCAAATAAAAATTCCCATGCCTTCGTGCCGTAATAACTCCAGCCAAGCACCGTGGAGAAGGCAAAGAGCAGAATTGCGATCGCGATAAAAGCGCCGCCGAAATTCACGCCGCCAAAATGAAACACCGTGCCAAACGCCTCGCTCACAAGCGCCGTCTGCTCATTGGCGGAGAGCATTTCGCCGGTATGGAGGTCGATCAGACCTGTCGAGAGAATCGAAAAGGCAGTGAGCGTACACACCACAATCGTGTCTGCAAACACTTCAAAGATGCCCCACATTCCCTGCCGCACAGGCTCTACCACGTTGGACGCAGAGTGCACCATCACCGAGGACCCAAGTCCGGCTTCGTTTGAGAATACGCCGCGTTTGAGACCCCATGTCATCGCGCTTCTGACTGCCAGCCCGACCGCCGCGCCGCCGACTGCCCGAAAGCCAAACGCAAAGGAGAAGATCGCGCCAAAGACTTCGCCGACTTTGCCAATATTGACAATAAATACAATCAGGGCGCCAAGTATGTATGCACATGCCATGAACGGGACAAACTTTTCTGTAAACTGTGCGATGCGCTTGATGCCGCCGACAATCACAAGACCGGCAAGTACCATGAGCAGCACGCCCACAATCAGGGCGTAGAGATTGATCGTGGCAGAGCCAATGAGGATATTGCGGTCAAGTGCCTCAATGCGGAATACCGAAGTGATGTTGCCGGAGATGGTGTTTACCTGACTCATGTTTCCGATGCCAAAGGACGCAAGGACACAGAAGATGGAAAACAGAATGGCAAGCAGCTTGCCAATCCCCTCGCAGCCGTTTTTGGCGCCGAGACCGTCTCTAAGATAATACATCGCGCCGCCGCACCACTCGTCATGGCTGTTTTTCCGGCGGTAATAGATGCCGAGTACATTCTCTGAGTAGTTTGTCATCATGCCGAAGAAGGCAGACAGCCACATCCAGAAGATCGCGCCGGGACCGCCTGCGGCGATCGCAGCCGCCACACCTGCGATATTGCCGACGCCAATCGTTGCGGCAAGCGCCGTGCACAGTGCCTGAAACTGTGAGATGGACGTCTTTTCGTTGGTGCTTTTGACGCTGCTTCCCTTCTGGAATACACCGCCAATCGTTCTTTTGCACACATGACTGGCATGTGTAATCTGAAAAAATTTCGTGCGGGCAGTCATGTAGATTCCCGTCCCGATAATGAGAATGAGCATCGGAATCCCCCACACTACGCCGTTGACGGCGCTGTTGATTGCTGCGATTTTATCAAGCATTTGCAAACCCCCCTATTTTTATGCACAAAACCAAGCGCGAATAGATTCATCTTCGCTGCTCGATTATTTATATTTATACAGGAAAAAGCGGAAAAATGCAAGAAAATTCTAAAAGAATGCCATAAAAGGGAGGATGCCAAGTAATCCTGCGACTACTTGGCATATATTATGAAAAAGTTATTATAAGTAAAGTTACCACTCTTGCTGTTAAGGTGTTGTTTCGTATCACCTTATGTTTATAGTATAGAGTGCTTTCATGTCTAAATCATGTTGTTTTATTGAATATTTTTTCAAAGAATTATGAACGTTTTATGAACACACATTTTTCTATGAAAATCCAAAATAATCCTGTATAATAGTGCTGTAAGCGGATAAAACCCGGAATTTCTTGGCACCTGATCTTGTGAAAAGATTCTGGGAGACAATTATTGACAAAAGGAGAACGAGATGGAGATTCATTTTCAGTCAAGGTGGTTTGAGCGCTGTATCAAGACATATCTGGGCGTCAGCGGCAGGGCACTCACCGAGGAGGATGTACAGGATATCAAATATCTGTATGTGAGCACGACAGATGGATATTTCTTAGGCTTTGGAAAGGAGGAGCTGCCGCCCAATTTTGTGTTTTCAGATGCGGGAGATGAGTGGGACTGCTGTTGTCTGTCGGACACTGGCAGCTATCACAGCGTGGAGGACTTCATACAGGTGCGGGAATGGGAAGGCGTCAGGACACTTGAGATCAAGCGTGCGCTTTTAGAGGAGGAGAATCAAATGCCGAATGTGCGGTCAATGGAGGCGTTTGAGCGCAGTGTCCAGATTTTTGAACCGGTGGAGGAGGATTTCGAGGGGCTTGTGAGGAATGAGGAGACGTATGACTATGGTATTCTTACCCCAGAGGATTTTGCAGGTCTGCCCAATCTCGAAGCCGTGCGCCTCATGTCCTGCGAGACAGAAATTCACAGTCTGGCGTTTTTGAACGCGCTGCCCAGACTGCGCGTACTGGAAATTGGGCAGGTACATCTCAATACACTGGAGGGGCTGGACAGGCTGATCGGGTTAGAGAAGCTGTGTATCTGGTCGAACTGACAGTTTCGAGGATCAGCGGTATTTCTTCCGATACATCAGCGGAGTCATCTGATATTTTCTGTGAAATGCCCGCGTGAAGTAGGACTGGTTGTGAAAGCCGCAGTTTTCCATGATATCAATGACTTTCAGGTTCGTCTCCGCAAGCTGTTTGGCAGAAAGCTCCAAGCGGTAATTCACCAGATAGGCATTGAAACTCATGCCCGTAAACTCTTTAAACAGCTTCATAAAATGACTTTCCGAAAAGCCGCACTGCCCCGCGGCTTCCTGAATCGTGATGTCATGGTCATAAAATTTCTGAACGTAATACAGCGCATTTTTTAATCGGCTGTAGGACAACTGCAAGGCTTTGTGGTCGCTCGCCGCGTCGGTGCTCTGCGCATTAATATAATGTAATAATAGAAAAAGATTGGACTTGATCATCAGCTCACTGGTCGTATAGCTCTCCCGGCGGTGTTTTAGCATGGAGTGGACGCATGGCGTTATGGTCTGGCTAAAACTGGAAGCGGCTGGATAAAAGCAGTCCAAGGTTTTCTCGCCATTTAGAAATGGCAAAACATATTTGTCATAACACAGATCACCCTCTGAGCCTTTAAAGAGCGACGGATGGAACATAATATTAAAATATTCTCCACTGTCTGAACCGTGCTGTTCGATGGCGTGCACCGCATGGGGCAGAAGCACCACCAGATCTCCGGCGCAGAGCACATAAGATTTTCCCCAGACTGTCACCTGTATCTGCCCGTCCGCGCAGTAGATTAGTTCAAAGTCATCGTGCCAGTGCAGCGGAAAAGAAGGAATCCACTCAGGGATACGCCCGCGGTAGACGCTGTAGGGAAATGTGATGATACCATGTATTTTTGTCTCATGCAAAGGGATTCCATTCATTTTTTCACCTCATCATAGGATTGTGTCAAAAAAGTAGGATAATATTGCAAGAATTATAGCATATATAAGAGTACAATACAACTATAGACCGTAAATCCTTTCGCTTTTTCATATATACGGTCTAGCGCACTGCTGCAATCAGCGTGTTACGGTTGTATTCAATCGTGGCTGGAACCAAAAAGACAGTGACCGCAGGGTATACTTATGAGCGATTGCAGCAGTATTTGACAAGTTTTAATAGGTTGTATGCTACACAGGGAGGAAAAAGAATGGAATATGCGGCAATCAGACATTTTGCGGACAAGAGATATTGCTATGCGGTGGAGAAAGGATGCTTTCTGATTCGGCTTGAGACGAAAAAGGGCGATGTGGCGCGGGTTGTCCTTCATACACAGGACAAGTATCTGCCGCTGAAAATGATGGATACAAGACAAAAGCAGGAGATGGCGCTTGCCTGTTCGGACAATTATATCGACTATTTCGAGGGTGTGGTCACGATTGATCTGGTTTGTCTGCGGTACTTTTTTGAGATTGAAGACACAGCAGGTCAGATTACGTATTATGGCAATCATGATTTTTATGACGAATGTATCACGGATATTGAGAAGATGTATGACTGCCCGCAGAATCTTCGGGAGGAGGAGCTGTTTGAGCTGCCTGCATGGGCTGAAAACAAGGTCCTGTATCAGATTTTTCCATCCCGCTTTGCCACTGACAAGCAGGTGTCCAATGAGGAGTGGTATCAGGCGCCGATCGGGCACAAGGCGGACTTGAAGGGGTCGCTTCGGGGAATTATCAATCATCTGGATTACCTCAAAAAGCTGGGTGTGGACATTCTCTATTTGACACCGATCTTTTCCTCGAACTCCAGCCATAAATACAATATTGATGACTACTATAAGATTGACCCGTCCTTTGGCGACAAGGCGGACTTGAAGGAGTTGGTTGACAGGGCGCACAAGCTCGGAATGTACGTGATTCTGGACGGCGTGTTCAATCATACAGCGGTGGATTTCTTTGCCTTTCGCGATATCATGGAAAACAAGGAAAAGTCGGCTTATCTGGACTGGTATTACATCAAGGAGTTTCCGCTGGTGATGGAGTGGGGAAAGAAGCCGAACTATAAGACTTTCAGCTATGCCGGTCTGATGCCAAAGCTGAATCTTCAAAATAAAGAGACGGCGGATTTTGTGATTGATGTCGCTTCGTACTGGATTCGGGAGTGCGATATTGACGGCTGGCGCCTTGACGTGGCGGACGAAATCAGTCATACTTTCTGGAAGCGCTTCCGCAGGGAGATGAAGGCGGTAAAAAGAGATGTGCTGATCGTCGGGGAGATCTGGCATTTTGCGGGAGATTTTCTGGAGGGAGACGAGTGGGACAGCGTCATGAACTATCAGTTTGCCCGCTCGGTGATGGATTTGGTCGCGACACAGCAGATGCCGGTATCTGCCTTTGTGGGAAATTTGAATTTTATGAAGGGAAATCTGCACCGCAGGCTGGAAGGATATCTGTGGAATTTTATTGATACGCACGATACGGAGCGGTTTCTCAACAGTGTGCACAAGGACCTTAAAAAGCAGATGCTGGCAGCTTCCTTGCAGCTTTTGCTGCCCGGAATGCCGATGATCTATTACGGCGACGAGGTGGGACTAGAGGGCGGACCGGACCCGGATTGCAGGCGCGGAATGCTCTGGGAGGAAACGAGGCAGAATCAGTCTTTGCTGCAATACTATCAAACGCTGCTTCGGATTCGGCATGAGTATCCAGCGCTGACAGAAGGAACTGTCCTAGAGCAGTATACAGACGACGACAAGGGCATCTTTTACTGCAAGAGGCGCCTGAAAGACCAGCAGATCACCGTGATTTTCCACACGAAAACAGGGGAACAAACGCTGCCGGGGCTCGAGGGCAGGCAAAATCTTGTGGACGGTCAGCCGTTTCGCGGAATACTTGGAGATTATGAGACGGTAGTGCTCGTGTAGAGAAGAGAGAAGGCGGGGAAGTCAAATGAAATCATTTACAAAACTCTATATACCGATTGCACTGGAAACGCTGTGCTACATGCTGGCGGGCATGGTCGATACCATCATGCTCTCCACGGTGGGGGACAACGCGGTCGGCGCGGTCGGTACGGCAAATACCTACATCAATGTGTTTATCATTATGTTTCATGTGGTGTCGTCTGGCATGATCGCCGTGATGACACAGTATATCGGGGCAAAGCGCATCGGCATCGCCTATCAGGCAAGACAGCTTGGCGCCGTGTTTAACGCAGTGCTTGGCTTTGGGCTCTCCATATTTCTGTTTGTATTTTCAGGGAAAATACTGGAGATTGTGGGTGTGGCGCCGCTGTTGATGGAATATGCCAAGACCTATTTGAAAATTGTCGGCGGATGCTGCTTTCTGAATGCGCTGATTCCGATTTTTTCCAGCTATCTGCGCGCTTTTGGCTACACCAAGCAGCCGCTCATCGCGACGCTTGTGGCAAACGGGGTAAACTTAGGTTTAAACGCGGTCTTTTTGTTTGGACTGCACGCAGGTGTGGCTGGCGTGGCGTGGGCGACGGTTCTGTCGAGAATCCTGAATCTTGGGATCGTGATTGTGGCGTCAAAGCTTTTGGTCAAGGCAAAAGAGGACCCGGAGCGCTTAAAAAACAGAGAAGTTTTTGCCCAAATAATTAAGGTAGGGCTGCCCTCTGCGCTGGAAACGGCTCTTTATAATGTCGCAATGACGCTGACAATCCGTTTTATGAATCAGATGGATGAGTTTGGTTTTAATGTGACGGCAAGGGCGTATGCGGCGCAGATTGCCAATTTTTCCTACTGTGCGGGCGCAGCGCTGGCGCAGGCGAACGCGATCATGACAGGCTGGCGCATCGGTGAGGGAGACTATGAGGCCTGTGACAAGGGAACGAAGAAGGCGGCATGTATCGGAATCTTTGTGGCGGCAGGGCTGGAGACGTTATTTGTGCTCAGCGCGGATGTGCTGATTCGGATTTTCACAGAAGATCTGGAGATGATCCGGCTGGTGAAAACACTCCTCGCAATTGATATCATGCTTGAGGTGGGGCGTGTGACCAATCTGGTGTTCGGCCAGGCGCTCAAGACCAGCGGCGATGCCGTGTATACGACGGTGATCGGTGTGATGTTTATGTATCTGTGTATGGTGGGCGGCACATGGTTTTTTGGCATCCATCTGAACCTGCTTGCGGTGGGTGCTTACATTGGTCTTGCAATCGACGAGTGCGTGCGCGCTGTATTTATGTTTCTGCGCTGGCAGTCGGGCAAGTGGCGCACCAAAGGCTTTATACAGCGGCGGGCGGAGGCATAAAAATATGAAGGATTTATTGAAAATCACAGTTTGACATGATAGAATAATATGGAAGGAATCAAGGAGGGAAAACCAATGCAGAAATGGACGCGTGCGATGTATCAGCCCAATCTTCCGCTGGGGGAGAACGGCGAGAAAGTGACGGCATGTAAAAGGCATATTGCGCTCTCGAAGGAGGCGGCAAAGGAGGGCATCGTGCTCTTGAAAAATGACGGAGATTTGCTGCCGCTTGCAAAGGGCAGTAAAGTTGCCTTATTTGGAAAGGCAAGTTTTGACTATGTGCGCGGTGGCGGCGGAAGCGGAGAAGTGACCGTTTCCTACGCGAGAAATTTATATGAGGGATTACAGCTCTTAAAGGATCAGGTCAGCGTATATGAGGAGCTGGCGGCGTATTATCGAGACAATGTGAAGGCGCAGTACCAGCAGGGGCGCGTGCCGGGCATGACGATCGAACCGGAGGTGCCAAGCGACCTGTTAAAAAAGGCAAGCGCTTACACGGACACTGCGATTATCACGATCTGCCGTTTTTCCGGCGAGGGCTGGGACAGAAAGAGTGTTGTGGAGACGGAGAACAAAAATCTCTGTATCAGCGAGGAAGCGATGGCGAAACAGTCCGCAGAGATTTTTGAGGATGGCGATTTCTGCCTGACCCACGCAGAGCGGGCGATGGTCGATGCGGTGACGGCGAATTTCTCGAAAGTCATCGTCGTCATGAATGTAGGCGGCATGGTGGATTCCTGCTGGTTTCATGATGATGCGAAAATCCAGTCGGTGCTGATGGCGTGGCAGGGCGGCATTGAAGGCGGGCTTGCCGCCGCAGAGCTTTTGATGGGAGAGGGCAGTCCGAGCGGAAAGCTGGTGGATACCTTTGCGCGCGCGCTGTCAGATTATCCGTCCACAGAGAATTTCCATGAGTCAGAGCGCTTTGTGGAGTACACAGAGGATATCTATGTAGGATACCGTTACTTTGAGACGATTCCCGGCGCGGACAAGAAGGTCAACTATCCGTTTGGCTTCGGGCTCTCCTACACGGATTTCGCGTTGGCGGCAGGGGAGGCATATGAGGAAAACGGCAAAATCTCGGTGCCCGTCCTTGTCACCAATATCGGGAAAAGAGCCGGAAAAGAAGTGGTGCAGGCGTATTTTGGCGCGCCGCAGGGCGTGCTTGGAAAACCCGCAAAACAGCTTGCAGCGTTTCAAAAGACAAGGCTTTTGCAGACGGGAGAGAGCCAGAAGGTTATACTGTCATGGAAGGTCAGCGATATGGCGTCCTATGATGATTTAGGCAAAATCAAGGCATCTGCCTATGTTCTGGAAAAAGGCGCGTACCGGTTCTTTGTCGGCAGCTCCGTGCGCGATGTCACAGAATTGTCATACAAATACGAAGTGCAGCAGGATACCATTGTGCAGCAATTATCCAGAAAGTGTGCGCCCACAAGCCTGAAAAAGCGGATGCTTGCCGATGGAAGCTACGAGGAGCTTCCGCTCTTGGCGCCTGTCGAGACGGACGCGAACGCGCTCACGCCGCTCACGGTCGAGGAGACAGATGGCTTTACGCCGGCGGCGCGGGCTGGAAAGCGTTATCATCTGTGGGTGAACACCGCCGCCCAGCAGCATCATTTCTTAAAAGAAGTGGCAGAGGGAACGATCACACTGGAGGAGTTTATGGCGCAGCTCTCTGATGAAGAGCTTGCGCATCTGCTGGGCGGACAGCCAAACACTGGGGTTGCCAACACATTTGGCTGGGGAAATCTGCCGGATTACGGAATCCCGAATATCATGACAGCGGACGGTCCTGCGGGGCTGCGCATTCTGCCAGATTGCAGCGTGTATACGACAGCGTGGCCCTGTGCGACACAGCTTGCGTGCTCTTGGAATGAGGAGCTGGTGGCACAGGTTGGGGAAGCAGGCGGCGCGGAGGTCAAGGAGAACAACATTGCCATGTGGCTTACGCCTGCCGTCAATATTCACCGCAGCCCGCTCTGCGGACGCAATTTCGAGTATTATTCGGAGGACCCGTTCCTTACAGGAAAGCTCGCCGCGGCGATGGTGCGCGGAATCCAGCGTAACCGTGTCGGCGCCACAGTCAAGCATTTTGCCCTGAACAATAAGGAAACGAACCGGAAAAACAGTGATTCCAGGGCGTCTGAGCGCGCTGTCAGGGAGATTTATCTGAGAGCCTTTGAGATCATTGTGAAGGAGGCAAAGCCGTGGGCGATCATGTCCTCCTACAACATTGTAAACGGGTATCGCGCGTCTGAGAACAGGGAGCTTTTGGAGGATATCCTGCGCGGCGAGTGGGGCTTTGACGGCGTGGTGACAACGGACTGGTGGACAAACGGTGAGCACTATAAAGAAGTCAAGGCAGGAAATGATATCAAGATGGCGACAGGTTTTCCAGAGCGGTTACAGGAGGCGCTGGACAAGGGGGTGCTTGCACGCGCAGACATGGAAATCTGTGTGTGGCGCCTGTTAGAGCTGCTTCTGAAAATAGATTGAGCAGGTTATACTGAGCAGTGGAGATTCGATTTAGAATAGGAGGAAATACGATGAATGACGAGTATAATCCAAGTGAGAAGGCTGTAAAGATTGTCGAGAAAATTAAGGAAATGACCGGGATTCCCGCGATTTTCATCGACAGAAAACCAAATACGGCAGAGCCGTCCTTGACTGACAGCAAGTTCGGCGGGCTGCCGTACTGGGATTTGGAAAAAGAATATCCTACAGACAGCAAGGGCAGAAAGATGATGCTGCTTGCGCAGATTAACTTTTCAGATCTGAGTGCATTTGACACAGTGCTGCCCAAGGAGGGCATGTTACAGTTTTTCATCACCATTGATGACGATGTGTTTGGCATGGACTTTGATGATCCGACATCACAGAAAGATTTTCGCGTGGTGTTCCATGATATGGTGAAACCAGATGTCACGGAGGCACAGGTGCAGGCATTGGAGCTTGTGCGGGCGGAGGAGGCAGATGACTACGGCACGCCGATTTTCCGTCAGGCGGCACTGTCGTTCCGCGCAGGAACAGACTATATGGGCACCAGAGTGGCTGAATTTCCGTCGGTGTTTGTACAGGCAGTGAAAGCGGTGACAGGCGAGGAAATTGATGTGGAAAACTGGTATGAGTATTATGAGGAGGACTCTAAGGACTACGACTATATGGAGGAGGAACTGTCTGGGCTGGGTCACAAGATACTTGGCTATCCGGGATTTATACAGTCTGACCCCAGAGAGGACGATGAGGCGCTCCAATGGTACGATACACTTCTGCTTCAGATAGACTCTGACATGGAGAATGGAGAGGACTATGTGCTGTGGGGAGACTGCGGCGTTGCCAATCTGTTTATCAATAAGGAGGCATTGAGCAAACGGGATTTTGGCAAGGTGCTGTACAATTGGGACTGTTCTTAATATCAAAATTAAATAGTTTCTGTACTAGAGAAATAAATAAGCCTGCCTAGATTTATTGAGAACTGGGCGGCTTATTTTTTCATGAAACTTTTCCAGAAAGGTTTCTCTTTGTCGGGCTTATGTGGTATAATGATACAACTATCTGAGTTTAAATTTATATAAAAAGGAGACAGAAACAAATGGCAAACAGATTTGTACTGAATGAGACATCGTACCACGGGGCAGGTGCAGTGAAAGAGCTTGTACCGGAGGCGAAAGGCAGAGGGTTTCACAAGGCATTTGTGTGTTCTGACCCAGATTTGGTGAAGTTTGGTGTGACCAAAAAAGTATTGGAGCTTTTGGAAAACGACGGCATGGCATATGAGCTGTATTCTGAAATCAAGCCCAATCCTACCGTGGAGAACGTACAGGCTGGCGTTGCTGCATACAAGAAATCCGGCGCAGATTATTTGATTGCGATTGGCGGCGGCTCCTCTATGGATACGGCGAAGGCAATCGGCATCATCATCAACAATCCTGAGTTTGAGGACGTTGTGAGCCTTGAGGGTGTGGCACCTACCAAGAATAAGTCAGTGCCGATCTTTGCAGTGCCAACGACGGCGGGAACCGCAGCGGAGGTAACAATTAATTATGTGATCACAGATGTATCCAAAAACCGCAAGATGGTCTGCGTAGACCCCAAGGATATTCCCGTTGTTGCATTTGTAGACCCAGAGATGATGGCAACGATGCCAAAGGGATTGACCGCAGCGACAGGAATGGACGCGCTCACACATGCGATCGAAGGATATATTACAGCGGGCGCATGGGAATTGTCAGATATGTTTCATTTAAAGGCAATCGAGATTATCTCCCGCTCTCTGAGAGGTGCTGTTGACAATACGCCGGAGGGAAGAGCGGACATGGCGCTTGGTCAGTACGTTGCAGGCATGGGCTTCTCAAATGTAGGACTTGGTATCGTGCACTCTATGGCACATCCGCTTGGCGCGCTGTACGATACGCCGCATGGCGTTGCCAACGCCATTATTCTTCCTACGGTCATGGCGTACAATGCAGAAGCGACAGGCGAGAAGTACCGTGAGATTGCAAGAGCGATGGGCGTACAGGGTGTGGACAGTATGTCACAGGAAGAATACCGCAGGGCGGCAGTCGATGCAGTGAAGAAGCTGTCACAAGATGTAGGCATTCCCGCTGATCTAAAGGAGATTGTCAAGAGAGAGGATATCCCCTTCCTTGCGCAGTCTGCCTATGATGATGCATGCAGACCGGGAAATCCGAAGGAGACCAGCGTGGAGGAGATTACAAAGTTGTATGAGTCTTTGATTTAGGACATAAATTAGCGCGGGCAGGGAAGATTAGCCTTCCCTGCCCGATTGTGCTTAGACTGGTTAACTCAGGATATGATAATGGATGAGACAGCGCTGCGTCAGGTCATACTTCCACAGATGATTAGGACTTTTATGGCGGTACATCGCTCGAAAGCTCACCAGAAAATCTCCCGCAAGCAATATCATAAAGCCAACTGCGAGGATTTGCAGCGTTGGCTTTGGCAGATGCTGGACTTTGTCCAGAATCTGCTCCATCAGATATTCCATGAAAAATTCAATAATTGCGGCAAATCCCAGACTGGTAGGAAGCGAGGTAAATTTAGTCAGATGAAACGGCACCTTTTCATAATTCCAATATGTAAAATCACAAAAATATTCCACGGTTTTTCCAAGCAGGATTTCACCGATGCTCACCAGAATCACCATCAAGAGAAAATATGCCAGATATACCATAAATCCGTTCGACGATTTTCGTTTCAACCATTTCTTCGGCGTGCCGACAATCAGATAAATTCCCACGACCGCCAGTCCGTATCCCAGCAAAAATGGAAAGTACATATTTCGGTTGTTGATATACTGCTGTGTGACAGCAAGCCATATATTTTCAACGCAGTATCCTAGAAAAGAAATGATCGCGATAGTCAACATATATGCTGCGGCTGTGTATTTCATACTGTGCACCTCTTTCAAGTATTTGTATACTCCTGATTTGTACGCCTGCTGAAGCAGGCAGATAGAAGTTAATGCATAATTCTACCACAAACAGTATAAACTTCCCATTAAGAAAATCTTAAATATTGTTAAATCTATGGACACTGTTTTCTCACACGGAGAAATGCCTGAAATATGGTATTTCTCATCTGGATTTGAGTCGCGGCATGGAGGTTAGATTGCAAGCATCTCGACAAAAGCGTAATGCGCTGTGATTGCATGAACGCCGGCAGCTTCCTCGCGCCGCATCAAACTGGATACGATATGTGTATGATAGGAGAAAAGCTTCTCCCAGTCCTCGGGCGGCAAGTGTGCCTGCTGTTCCTGAATTGTGCACGCATACAGTTGCGATAATGTGTCGTTCAACAAGATAAACAGGCGGTTATCGGAAAGTTTGATCAGTGTGTCGTGGAACTGTTGATCCAGATTCGCACGGTTTTCTATACTGCTGTTTTTCAGGGCGTCAAGGCAGTCGGAAAGCTTCTGTACCTGCGTGTCCTGCACTTGTTTTACGGCGAGCAGGTAGGCACTGATTTCTATGCTGCGCCGAAGCTGCTGTACTTCTTTGACGCTGCATTCCTTCATAAAAAGCAGCAGAGAAAAGATGCTGCCAAGACTTTGATCAATATGGTTTACGAGGAAATTGCCCTGCCCATGGCGGCTCTCGATAATGCCCATATTTTCCAGACTGCGGAGTGCCTCCCGAATAGAATTTCTGCTCAGTCCCAGCGTCGCCATCAACTGCCGTTCCGATGGCAGCTTTCCGCCAAAGGTGATTTCTCCTTTTTGAACCAGCAGCTTGATGTGTTCGATGACCAGTGTATAAACTTTTGTTTGATTCATTTGCGGCATCCTCCGTAAAACTTCTATTGGATTAAAATAACGTGATCACAACAGATTTGCAAAGACTGATGCGCCAAGAACCGTCAGTAATCCCGCAACCGCGATTGCAAGACTGCTCATAGCGCCCTCGACCGCGCCGAGCTCCATTGCCTTTGCGGTGCCGATGGCATGGGAGGCAGTGCCGAGCGCCAGCCCTTTGGCGATTGGTTCCTCAATTCGAAAGAGCTTGCAGACAAATTCTGCGATGACATTTCCGAGAATCCCTGTGACAATGATGACAGCAACTGTAATTGTCGCAATACCGCCGAGCTCCTCGGAGATGCCCATGCCGATTGCGGTGGTAATGGACTTTGGCAGCAGCGTCACATACTGTTCATGACTGAGCGCAAACAGCTTCGAGAGGAGCAGGACACTGACAAGGCTTGCAAGCACGCCCGCAGTGATGCCGCCAGCGACAGCTTTCAGATGTTTCCTGAGCAGATCGAGCTGCTGATAGAGGGGCACAGCGAGACAGACTGTAGCCGGAGTCAGAAGGTAGCTGATATACTTTGCACCTTCATTGTATTGTTGATAGTCCACCTTTAGCAGCAGCAGTACAGCCATGACACAGATCGTGGCGATCAACAGCGGATTTAAGATTGCCCGTTGAAATTTTTTTCGGATCAGCAAGCCAGCCTCATATGCGGCAAGACTGATCATTGCACCGAAAAATACGGATTCCGTCAGATATGCGTTCATTTATTTGGTTGCTCCTTTCTGCTTTTTTTGCGCTGCGTCCGCCGAATCATACACTGTGTGACCTGACCGGTCACACCCATGACAATTATGGTAGTCAGAATCGTAATCAGTACAACAGGGATAAAGATGGGCTGTAGCGCACTCCATGAATCCAGCAGCCCCACCGCGGCGGGAATAAACATGACGGGCATGATTTCTATTAAGAAGTCAGCCGCCGCTTTGACCTGCTCTAAGTGAAGAATGCCAAAGCAAAGTGCCAGCAGCATCAGGGCTAATCCATAGACGCTCGCCGGAATCGGAAGCGGTATGACAAGATGCAGCAGCTCGCCGAGAAACGAGACAAAGAGGATTATGGTGAATTGTTTTAAATACTTCATAGCGTTCATCTCCTAACTGGTAGTACCAGTTTATCATAATGCATACAGATTGTGCTGTCAATAGCAGTGTGAATAAAATGATTCGAGATTATTCAAAGCCAATCTGTATTTTCAAATTCTGTAAAATTTGCTATACTGATATCAACCACTATTTTCCAAAAACAAGGAGAGAACGCGATGGCAAAATATATCATGGCATTAGATGCCGGAACGACCAGCAACCGATGTATCTTATTTAATGAAAAAGGCGAGATCCGCAGCATGGCACAACGGGAATTTACCCAGTATTTTCCCAAGCCCGGCTGGGTGGAGCACGATGCGGACGAAATCTGGGCAAGCCAGCTAGGCGTCGCAGTCGAGGCGATGAATATGATTGGCGCTTCCGCGAAAGATATCGCAGCGATCGGTATCACAAACCAGCGGGAGACAGCGATTGTGTGGGACAGGCACACAGGCGTTCCTGTATATCACGCGATTGTCTGGCAGTGCCGCCGCACTGCGGAGGCGTGCGATGCATTGAAGGAAAGGGGACTCACAGAAAAGTATAAGAAAAAGACAGGGCTTATCATTGACGCTTACTTCTCAGCGACAAAGATTAAGTGGATACTCGACCATGTACCCGGTGCGCGGCAGCGCGCCGAAAACGGGGATTTGTTGTTTGGTACGGTTGAGACATGGTTGATCTGGAAGCTCACAAAAGGCGCTGTCCATGTCACAGATTACTCGAACGCTTCCCGCACAATGCTTTTTAATATCAATACGCTCAGATGGGACGACGAGATTTTGGACGAACTACAGATTCCAAAGAGTATGCTTCCCGAAGTAAAGCCGTCAAGCTGTGTGTACGGAGAGGCAGACTCGTCCTTTCTCGGCGGTCCAATCCCGATCGCAGGTGCGGCGGGAGACCAGCAGGCGGCATTGTTTGGGCAGACTTGTTTTCATGCAGGGGAAGCGAAGAACACTTATGGGACGGGTTGTTTTCTGCTCATGAATACAGGGGAAAAGCCAGTATTTTCAGACAATGGGCTGGTGACAACGATTGCGTGGGGGCTTGACGGGACAGTCAATTATGCGCTGGAGGGCTCGATCTTTGTGGCGGGCGCCGCAATCCAGTGGCTGCGCGACGAGCTGAGGATTATTGACTCCTCAGAGGATTCAGAATATATGGCAAGAAAGGTGCCGGACACAAACGGCTGCTATGTCGTGCCCGCATTTACAGGACTCGGCGCACCGTACTGGGACCAGTATGCGAGAGGAACCATTGTCGGCATCACGCGCGGCGTAAACAAATGTCACATTATCCGCGCCACGCTTGATTCCATCGCGTATCAGGTTCATGATGTGCTCTCCGCGATGGAGGCAGACGCAAAACTTGCGATTTCTTCCCTCAAGGTGGACGGCGGCGCGAGTGCGAATGATTTTCTAATGCAGACGCAGGCTGATATCGTCAATGTTCCTGTAATCCGTCCCAAATGCGTGGAGACTACAGCGCTGGGGGCAGCATATCTGGCAGGGCTTGCGGTCGGATACTGGACAGACAGGGAAGATGTCAGGAAAAACTGGGCAAGTGACTGTGTCTTTGAACCTTCCATTGACAGCAATGAGCGCGAAGCCCGCATGAAGGGCTGGAAGAAGGCAGTCAAGTATGCATATGGTTGGGCAAAAATAGAGTAGGGGACAACATTCCCCTACTCTAATCATAAGTTTATTCATTGGGTCTAATCATCGAGTCCATTATCCGAGCATCATTCTTACCTGTCCGTCTGCATTGTTGATCATCTTGCGCTGCATCATGATACTATATGTATTGAGTACCTGTTGTTTTTTGAGGTCCATAGCGCCCTGTGCATAATCGGTGTCTTCAATACGGCTCTGCGCAGCAGTCAGATTGTAGGCTGCATAGGTGTTGTAAGCGATGTTGTGGTCAAGCCCGTTGTAAGCTGCACCGAGGTAGCTGCGCTTTGCGCTGACCTTTTCTAGTGCCTTGTCAATCGCAGATACATCGAAGTTGTTAGAGGTCACATCAAAATCTGCGATGCCGAGTCCCTCGAGAGAAAACTGAGGCATATCAATATTCATGCCGCCGCCGTCTGCATTGGAAGCTACGTGTGAGCTGCCCATCGAACCATCGAGCACATTCATTTCGTTGAATTTGGTCTGCGAAGTAATGCCGCCGATGGATTCCTTGAGCTGATCGATCTCAGCCTGGATCGCACTTCTGTCCGAGGCGGAATACAGACCATTGGAAGCCTGTATACCCAGTTCACGGATTCGCTGCAAAGAGTCGGTCACAGAACCGATTGCGCCGTCTGCGACATTGAGCATATTCTGCGAAGTTTTTGAATTACTGATTCCGACATTCGTGCCGCCGACACGGGTTTTGAGCTTATTGGCAATCGCAAGTCCTGTCGCATTATCTGATGCAGTGTTGATGCGCTTTCCACTGGCGAGAGAACGGTAAGTCCGGTACATATCCCGGTTTTGTTTCGACAAATAAGATATAGAAGAAATTCCCATAAAACTAATCCTCCTTTCCTGTCATTTATCCTACTATCGCACTTATATCATAACACATTGCCATGTAAGGCTGCAACGGTTTTGGGTGATATTTTTGTCAGTATTTTCCACATAAAACTATGCATTTAGCTCAGTTTGGGGTATAATAAAACTATCAAAAACAGGAGGAAATAAAGCGTATGGGATTTTTAACAGGAAAGACAGCAATTATCACGGGGGCGGGCAGGGCAGTCCTGAGTGACGGCAGATGCGGCTCGATTGGATACGGCATTGCCACGGCTTATGCCAAGGAAGGGGCAAATTTGGTCATCACCGGACGCAATGTCAGGAAGCTTGAAGATGCCAAGGAGGAGCTTGAGCGGCTCTACAACATCAAGGTGCTGGCGGTTCAGGCAGATGTCAATGCCGGGGCGGACAACGAGGCAGTGGTAAACAACGTGGTACAGCAGACAATCGATACCTTTGGCAGCATTGACGTGCTGATCAACAACGCGCAGGCGTCCGCTTCCGGCGTGCCGCTTGCAGAGCACACCACGGACCAGTTCGATTTGGCGCTGTACTCAGGATTGTATGCGGCATTTTATTATATGAAGGCATGTTATCCGCATCTTGCCAAGTCAAAGGGCGCGGTCATCAATTTTGCCTCCGGTGCCGGACTGTTTGGCAATTTTGGACAGTGCGCTTACGCTGCGGCAAAGGAAGGCATTCGCGGACTGACGCGCGTGGCTGCTACAGAGTGGGCAAAGGACGGCATCAATGTCAACATCGTCTGTCCGCTGGCGTGGACCGCACAGCTTGAACAGTTTGAGAAGGCATATCCCGAAGCCTTCAAGGAAAATGTCAAGATGCCGCCGGCAGGTCATTTCGGCGACGCAGAGGCTGAGATTGGTCGTGTATGCGTTCAGCTTGCATCACCGGATTTCAAGTACATGACAGGAGAGACCCTGACACTTGAGGGCGGAATGGGGCTGAGACCATAAAGGAAGAACAGCCAGATCAGAGCTTCCCGTTCATCACAAAATCCAAAGGACTGTTCGGACAAAAATGGTAGAGTAAAAAAGATAGAATAAAAAGGATAGAATAAAAAGGGGAAGTAAGATGAGGGTCAAACATGCATTAGGATATCAGAATTATGAGAAAATGATGGACAATCACATCTTCTATGTTGACAAGACAGATTTCCTCCGGGAGTGGTGGGACAATGCAGATGAAGTCACGCTGATTACACGTCCGCGCAGGTTTGGGAAAACGCTGAATATGAGTACAGTCGAGTGCTTTTTCTCCAATCAGTATAAGGAGAAAAGCTATTTGTTCGAGGGAAAGAAGGTCTGGGAAAACGAGGAAATGCGCAGGCTGCACGGGGAGTTTCCCGTGATTTTTATGAGTTTTGCAGGGGCAAAATCGGGGTATAATGCGGAGGCAGGCGGAGAAGAAAGCCTTGACTGTATTGAGTCGATGAAAACGGCTGTAAAAAAAATAATAGTGCGCACCTACAAAGAATTTAGCGATATGATGAAGTCAGACCTGTTTGACGACGACGACAGGGAATACTATGCATCAATACGAAAAGATATGCCTGATGAAGCGGCTGCCACATCCATCAGCATACTTAGCACCTATCTTGAAAAATATTATGGAAAAAAAGTGATAATTCTTCTTGATGAATACGACACGCCCATGCAGGAGGCATGGGTTTATGGTTACTGGAATAAGGCGGTGGCATTTTTCAGAAGTTTTTTTGTGAATACCTTTAAGGACAACAAAAGCATGGAACGCGGGCTGATTACAGGCATCACAAGAATCTCAAAGGAGTCAATTTTTTCCGAGTTGAACCATCTCAAGGTAGTGACGACGACTTCCAATAAGTATGCATTGTCTTTTGGCTTCACAGAGCAGGAGGTATTTGATGCGCTTGACGACGCAGGGTTTGGCAGTGAAAAGGAAACGGTTAAAAAGTGGTATGACGGCTTTACATTTGGCAGGTACACGGATATTTACAATCCATGGTCCATTGCTGCATTTATGGAAAATGATGCGAAATACGAAGCCTACTGGGCAAACACGAGCGCAAACAGCCTTGTGAACTCCCTGATTCAGCGCGGAAGCAAGGCGGTAAAGCGGACAGTGGAGGACCTGCTTGCAGGAAAGAGTTTTCAGGCGCAGATTGACGAGCAGATTGTGTTCAACCAGCTCGAGGGAAATGAGAATGCGGTGTGGAGCCTGCTGCTTGCAACAGGCTATCTGAAAGTGATTGATACGGAACCCTTTTCCGGGGACAGGGAGAATGAACCGTATTATACGCTGATTCTCACGAACAGGGAAGTGCGAATGATGTTCAGGAACATGGTGAAAGGCTGGTTTTCGGGCGACAGCGTTCAGACAGTGTATAATGATTTCATTCAAGCGATGCTGGACGACAACGTGCGAATGATGAACGCATTTATGAATAAAGTGGCACTCCATACATTCAGCTCGTTTGACAGCGGAAACAAACCTTCGGAGGAGGCGGAGCCAGAGCGCTTTTACCATGGCTTTGTGCTCGGCATGGTCGTGAATATGGCGGACGCCTACGAGGTGCGCTCGAACCGTGAGAGCGGCTTCGGCCGGTATGATGTGATGCTTGAGCCGCGCAATCAGGACGGGAAGGCGTTTATTTTTGAGTTCAAGGTGCTGAATCCGTATGAGGACGAGCAAACGCTTGCCGACACGCTCGCCGCAGCCCACCGTCAGATCGAAGAGAAAAAGTACGAGACGGAGCTGATTGCGCGCGGCTTCGCGCCGGAGCGCATACGCAAATACGGTTTTGCGTTTCAGGGGAAGCAGTGCCTGATCGGATAAAGCAGATTGTTTGAGAAGGACCGCTGTAAAGCCGAAAATAGGGTTTACAGCGGTCTTTCTGATGGGTATAATAAAACCAACGCTTGTATTTTATCAACAGGAATGTCATAATAAACCAAACTGACAAAATAAAACCAAGGAGTATATCATGTCATACACCGCATTATACAGAAAATTTCGTCCAGATATCTTCGAGGATGTCAAGGGACAGGACCATATCGTCACAACGCTTCGAAACCAGATCAAGGCGGACCGCATCGGACACGCTTATCTCTTTACCGGTACGCGGGGCACAGGCAAGACGACGATCGCCAAGCTCTTTGCGAAGTCCGTAAACTGTGAAAACCCAGTGGACGGCAGCCCCTGCGGACAGTGCAGAAGCTGTCAGACCATCGCCTCCGGCGCGAGCGTGAACGTGATCGAGATTGACGCCGCGTCCAACAACGGCGTGGACAACATTCGGGAAATCATCGACGAGGTGTCCTATTCCCCAGTAGAGGGGAAATATAAGGTTTATATCATCGACGAGGTGCATATGCTTTCCATAGGAGCCTTTAACGCATTGCTAAAGACCCTAGAAGAGCCGCCCTCCTATGTGATTTTTATACTGGCAACGACAGAAGTCCACAAAATTCCAATCACCATTCTCTCGCGCTGCCAGCGCTATGACTTCAAGAGGATCACCATTGAGACGATTGCGGACCGTCTGCGTAATCTGATGGCGCAGGAACAGGTTCAGGTCGAGGAACGCGCACTGAAATATATCGCAAAGACTGCCGACGGCTCAATGCGTGACGCGCTGAGCCTGTTGGACCAGTGCATCGCGTTTCATTTTGGGGAAGCGCTGACGTATGACAAAGTTCTCGATGTGTTAGGGGCGGTTGATACTGAAGTGTTTGCGCGTCTGCTCGAGCTGATACAGACGCGGGACATCACCGGCTGTATCGCACTGCTTGAGGAGGTGGTCATGCAGGGGCGCGAGCTTTCCCAGTTTGTCGCGGACATCACTTGGTATCTCAGAAATCTCCTGCTTGTCAAGACCTCAGAGCAGGACATAGAGGATGTCATAGATGTGTCGAGCGATAATTTGGCGCGCCTTCAAGCAGAGGCGGAGACGATGGACGCGGAGGAAATCATGCGCCAGATTCGCATTTTTTCCGAGCTGTCAGGTCAGATTAAGTACGCCACACAAAAGCGCATATTGATAGAAATGACTTTGATCAAGCTGTGCAAGCCCGCTATGGAGACATCGAATGAAGCCGTCGTGGCGCGCGTGAAGGATTTAGAAGAAAAAATTGAAAAAGGTGTTGTGCAGGCAGCCCCAGCTGCGGTACAATCAATAAAGGAAGCTGCCAAAGAGACACCAAAGCCAGAGATGCCAAAGGCGATACCGGAGGACGTGAAGCAGATTGTGAGCGGCTGGCACAGTATCGTAGCAAGGACAGGGCAGCCGCTGAAAACGCATCTGAAAAACGCCCGTTTAAGCTTGGGCGGTGACAATCGGCTTGTCATCGTGGTGGAGGACGGGCTGGCATATGATTATCTGAGCAATGAAGAAAATCACAGACATGTCGAGGATATGATTTCGAATTTCATCCAGAAACAGGTATCTGTGCAGGTGCAGAGTCTGTCGCCCGGCAGACGGTTTGAGGAGAGCTATATTGATCTTGCGAAAGTGATCAATATGGACATAGAGATCGAAGATGATTGATTAAGAATGGAAGGAGTATGGAACAATGGCAAAAAGAGGAGGATTTCCGGGAGGCATGGGTATGCCCGGAAACATGAATAATCTGATGAAGCAGGCACAGCGTATGCAGCGGCAGATGGAGGAGGGACAAAAGGAGCTTGAGTCCAAAGAATTTTCTGCCAAAGCAGGCGGCGGAGCCGTGGAGGTCGTCGTGACCGGCAAGAAGGAGATTGTGAAGGTGACGCTCTCAGAGGAGGCAGTGGACCCTGAGGATATAGAGACCTTGCAGGATATGATCATGGCTGCGGCCAATGAGGCGCTGCGTCAGGCTGAGGAGGCAAACAATGAGCTGATGGGCAAAATGACAGGCGGTTTGGGCGGACTAGGCGGAGGATTACCCTTCTGATGGAACTTTACAGCGGATATATTCAGAAATTGATTGAGCAGTTTGCAAAGCTTCCCGGCGTGGGAAACAAGTCCGCACAAAGACTTGCGCTCCATGTCATCAATATGCCGCCAGATCACGTCGAACGCTTTGCGCAGATTATGGTGGACGCGAGGAAGAACATTCACTACTGCAACACCTGCTGCACGCTTGCGGACAAGGAAATCTGTCCGATCTGTGCCAATCCCAAACGCGATCATGAGACGATCATGGTCGTGGAGAATATACGGGATTTGGCGGCATACGAAAAGACCGGGAAATACATGGGTGTCTATCATGTACTGCATGGAGCCATTTCGCCGATGCTTGGCATCGGACCAAACGACATTAAGCTCAAAGAGCTTGTGAAGCGCCTTGAAGGCGAGGTGGAGGAAGTCATCATCGCGACCAACTCAAGCCTTGAGGGAGAGACGACCGCAATGTATATCTCGAAGCTCATCAAGCCGACGGGGGTCAAAGTGACGCGCATTGCAAGCGGCGTGCCCGTGGGCGGTGACTTGGAGTGCATTGATGAGATGACCTTGCTGCGCGCGCTTGAGGGCAGGACAGAACTGTAAACTTCCTGCAAAATCTGAAAACGAGCATTGCTGATATTGATATGAACAGGAATATCAATACAATTTTATAGGGCAAAAGCTATAAAAAGTAGTGTAGATCTTGCTTGACTACATAGAGTATAATGAAATAAAAGTACGCATACAAAGAAAGAGGGAAAAGAAATGGCAATCACAACAAAAAATTTTGGAAAAACACAAGATGGAAAAGAGGTTACGCTCTACACCATCACAAACGGCAAGGGCTTCACCGCAGAAGTGACAGATTTCGGGGCAATCCTTGTCAATCTTTTCGTGCCAGACAAGGCAGGAACCAGCGCAGATGTCGTGCTCGGCTATGATAGTGTTGAAGGGTATCTGGCAAACGGCTGCTTTTTTGGGGCAACCATCGGACCAAGCGCAAACCGCATAGACAAAGCGTGCTTTACGATAGATGGCAAAACATACCAGCTTGCAGCAAACGACGGCACCAACAATCTCCACAGCGATGACGACAACGGATATCACAAGAGAATCTGGAATGCGGCGCCCAAGGACAACAGCGTTGTGTTTACGCTCGCGGATTCCGACGGTTCGATGGGCTTTCCGGGCAACAAAAATGTTCAGGTGACCTATACCGTTACGGATGATAATGAACTTCAGATTGCCTATGAAGTGACAAGCGATCAAAAGACACTGATCAACATGACCAATCATTCCTACTTTAACCTTGCAGGGCATGATTCGGGCAGCATCGAGGGACACAGACTTAGCATTCATGCATCGCACTACACGCCGATTTTCGAACGGCTGATTCCGACAGGAGAGCTTGCCGATGTGACAGGCACCCCATTTGATTTTCGGACGATGAAAGTTATCGGTGAGGAGATCAATCAGGACAATGTGCAATTAGGCTATGGACAAGGCTATGACCACAACTATGCGCTGGATGGTTTCGACGGGACGATTCAAAAGGCAGCGTCCGTGGAGGAACCCACCACAGGCAGAAAAATGGACGTTTACACAGACCAGCCCGGTTTGCAGTTCTATGCGGGAAGCTGCATCACACCACAGACAGGCAAGGGAGGCGCCGCCTACGGAAAGCGCAGCGGGCTTTGTCTGGAGACGCAGTGTTTCCCGGATGCAATTAACCAACCGCAGTTTCAAGATGTCATCTATGGGCCTGAGCGTCCCTACAAAACAACGACAATCTATAAATTCTACAATTAAAAGTATATTCGTTAAAAGTATATCAGTTAAAAGGTTCCGCGTCTGCCGGAACCTTTTTATTTGTGTGGAAAGATTTTTTTTGACAGCAGACGTATTTCGACAGATTCCTTGCGTCCAAAGTGTTAAGATAGCAGTACAGGAAGGAATAAAGATCTTAATTACGAAAGGATGTATAGGTGATACCAAAATGGACAAGCAAACAAATATACTTTCAAACACCCAGAATTTGATACCAGTCAACACACGAACGATAGGCGCGCCGGAAGGCATCTACATTCTCTATCTCGAGGACTATGTACACACATTTATCAAGAAAATCCTGTCTGTGGAGGACGAAAAGCCCCATCCAGAGATTGCGCTGTACGGCAGGTCAGTAGAAGAAAGCGGACGGTTCCGCATTGTCGTATCTGGGGCAGCAGCTTTGGAGGGCGGCGGAGACAGAATCCAGCAGCTCAACAATACATATTTTCCATCATGTGCATATATAGGAAATGCGAAGCCGGATTACAACAAAGATTTAAAGCTTCGAATCGAGTTGACGCTGCGCAGCACGAAAGTCATACTCGATGACTTTTATATCTATTATGACCAGAATGAAGAGATGCAGAACTATCTGGTGGAATGGAATACTACGAGGGACTATGACAAAAATAAAGTGATACTCTCCCCGACAGAGCAGGAGCCGCTCAGCAGAGCGCCCGTAAAAGATGCGGCGCATCTTAGCAGAATCACACAGGCATATAACCGCGAGGAGGCAAAGATTGGCTTCATGTGGAATGTCATGAATGTCCTGTGTCTTGGATTTGTAGTGTGTATCATGGCATACGGTATTATTTCCATGAACAATTACAACAAAATGCAGAATATGCAGAAAAATATTGACTACTGTCTGGCATTTGTCGCAGAGAACACTTCGCTGAAAATGACAGGACAGGAGGCAATCCCTACCATGCAGCAGAGTGTTCAGTCTGAAAAGGAAGCGGCAGCGCAGTCACCACAAGATGTATCTCTGACAGGAACAAAATCAGAGCAGCAGCCACAGGACACACAGTCAGCAAAGACAGAACAGCCACAGGATTCGTCTCCAACACAGCCACAGGACGAGCCTGTATCAGAGCCAGCACAGACACCACAGCAGCCAGCACAAGCAGCACAGCAGCCGCAAGATACGCTGTCAGCAGAAGCAGCACAGCCAACACAGCAGCCGCAAGATACGCTGTCAGCAGAAGCAGAGCAGCCGTCACAGGATATGGCGTCAGCAGTACAGTCCGATGCCGCACAGGAAATCCAGACAACGCAGTCCGGTGCCGCACAGGTTCTGACAGAGCCTGAACAGACGCCATCCACACCTCAGTACTATGTCGTCCGCAAAGGAGACACCCTGCGGACCATCTGTTATGAAATCTACGGTGACTATTCCCGCGTAGAGGAAATATGCCAGTGGAATCAAATCGAAAATCCAGATAATATTCTTTATGGACAAAAGCTTTTACTTCCCTGAAAATAATGTTATACTGTACCTATTCAGCCATGTAGTTGAACATGGCTGAATTGTTTTAAGACGTATGAGTTCTTCATATTTCAAGGAATTGTTGACAGACACAGTTCTTAAATGAGGTATATTAATGGCAGAAATAAGGGATTTTAATAGAAACCAATATCTTCTCAAGGGCGGAAAAAATAAAAAAGGCAATGATAATAAGAAAGAAAATAAGAATCATAAAGAGAAGAATACCGGTCAAAATAATAACAGAGACCAAAAATCAATGGATAGTATGCTCGCCAGACACAGGCAGCTCAAACTGTACACCGTTCTGGCGGTCGCCGCAGTGGCCGCAGTCGTCGCAATCGGCGCATATATCCAATGGAAAAATAAAGTGTATGTCAGCTATAGTGTCGTTCAGGAGAATGAGTGGATCAGGGCATCTGAGTCCAAAACCATCAATCTCAAAGGAACACTCTTTACTTACAGCAACGATGGCATGAGCTGTACCGATTTAAAGGGAAAGACTATCTGGAACCAGACGTACGAGATGCAGAATCCAGTAGTCAGAACATGCAATAAAACGGCGGCGGTTGGAGACTATAATGGCAGGAAGATTTATGTCGCCAACGCTCAGGGAATGCTCGGCACCATAGAGACGACATTGCCGATACGGGATTTTTGCGTGTCCTCAAATGGTGTTGTGGCAGCAGTTTTAGATGACTCGTCGGTGACGGCAATCTATCTGTACAGTGCCACTGGGAAGTCCTTTGCGGATTTTAAGACCAGAATGAGCAATTCTGGGTATCCGATCGCGGTTGACATCTCCAATGATGGCAGTCTGGTTGCCGTTTCGTATATTAAGGCTGAAAAAGGAAAAGTAGTTTCAAACATCGGTTTTTACAATTTTTCATCAGTGGGACAAAATTACACCGACAATTTTGTGAGCGGATACGGATATCCAGAGGCAGTGATACCACTTGTGCATTTTATGGGAAATGACACTATATTTGCGGTGGCAGACAACAGAATCATGTTTTTCAAAGGAAAGCAGACACCGGAAAGTCTGTCCGAAAATATGATATCAGAGGAGATACAAAGCGTGTTTTACAATGAGAGCCATGTGGGGCTTGTATTCTACAATACGGCGGCAGATACAAAATACCGTATTGAAATCTATGATACCAGTGCCAAAAAAGTCAGCGAGCTCGCGTTTGACATGGAGTATAAAGACATTATGTTTGACTCCTCAGGAATTGTTATCTATAATGACAGTGAGTGCATGCTTTATGACTGGAACGACAGACTCAAATATCAGGGAGCCTTTAGTGACAAGATTATCTGCTTTGTTCCGGGCGGTAGTATTTCAAGGCATACGCTGGTCACAGAATCTTCCATACAGTCAATAGAGCTTCAGTAATAAAATACAGAATTTCACAGCGGAGGTAGAGCGGAATTGGATATCAATATACTTTTTATAATCGTAATTGCTATTTTAGGCATTGGTGTAATATGGGGATGGAAAAGAGGATTTTTAGAGAGTGTGATACGCATTATATCCTGCATATTGGGAATCTTAGTGCTGATCGTGGTGGCAAAAGGCATAGGAAGTTTTATGCAAAAGAGTTATGTGCAAGTCGTTATGGCGTTTGCGCTGCTGGCTGCGATCCGCTTGATTCACAAAATCATGCGGTTTTTGACAGACTCTTTTAAACTCGTTCGCGCAATCCCCATAGGAAAACTTGCCGACAAGTTTGCGGGGGCAGCGTTAGGCCTCGCAGAGTCCGTGCTGATTGTATGGCTGGGCTTTCTTCTATTAGGAGTATTTGACACGCTCGGACTCAATGCGTGGGTGTTAGAGCAGGTAGAACAGAGTCGTTTTCTCACGATTATGTATCACTCGAATTACCTGATTGCGCTGCTCCAAAAGGTATTGCTTTGAGTATAAAACAGCGTATGCTTCAAGGTAAAAAAATTTTTTGAAAAATATTTGGAAAAATTTGAAAAAAGTTGTTGACAACTCTTAGTTTGCGTGATAAGATAAAACACGTCGCTGAGCAATACAGATAAAACAAACAGCGAGAACATTCTTAAAAAGTTTTGATAAAAACAATTTAAGAAAAAAGATTTAAGAAAAAATAAAAAGTGCTTGACAGATGCGAAAAACTGTGATAAACTAAACAAGCTGTCGCAAACAAGATAAGCAAACGAAACAAGAACCTTGACAAATAAACAGTAATGCAACCCTGAAAATTCTAAAAGAGAAATTCTTATTATAGAATATTCAGAGAACAAAACCTTTAAAAAGTAAAAGCATTTTTATGCAGTCGCATCAAAAATGCAACGG
>Ga0137307_100086_pt1 | contig 139457 bp, 152 predicted proteins | sample NAcewD2O_March_2_FD_97180 | JGI IMG/M metagenome (GOLD analysis project Ga0137307, IMG submission 97180) | Mouse cecal microbial communities from Vienna, Austria - N-Acetylglucosamine amended D2O_March | ecosystem: Host-associated > Mammals > Digestive system > Large intestine > Cecum | place...
TCATTACAATAACAAGGCAACACACTAACTACCATTTTTGAAAGGTGGTGATGTCCTAAATATCTATGATACATGGCGTCAGAGAAATATTTTTTAAATTTGCTTACAGCACCAAGGGGGAAGTCTGCCCTTTTTTCTCTCATCAAATATACTATTTGTTATATTCTGGTTAATTTAATGCTGTATTTTCACTACTGATACCATACCACTACTAAGTTGCTAACATTGCTTTACTAATTCAAAAAAGGCGGGAGATTTTGCTGCTCCCTCTAATCCGAAGGGATATATCTATATTGACCAAAAGACAGTAATCCGGCTTGTGTATGACACGAAACAGGATACCTACAATAATTCGGCCGTGTTTTATGATTATGACATATCTAAAGGCGGTTATAGGACGTCAGGGAATGCGAAGATCATAGATACCAGAGCGGACGGAATCAACAGCACGGCGAACTGCGGGGGGACTCCCAAATATGCGTTCGGCAATAGTAATGCGGGAACAAATTTCGGGACGAATATTTGGAATGGTAATGAGCTGAATAAAAATAATGGAAAAGGGTATAAGGGATGTACCTTTGGCTTGGTCAGCGGTATTGAAGAGGACGGGAATGTAGAGTTTAATGTATCAGCTCCTAAGGTATTCGGAACAGAACCTCAGATCGGAAAGACGCAGTACGATGATTACAGTCTTGACTTCAAGTGCGATGGAGATACCTATACGCTGTCAGCAGTGAGAGGAACTACAATGGCGGGTTTGGAAAAATTCGGACATCCGGGTACGCACACGAATATCTGGACAAATAATTTCTGGCCGATGGACGACGCGCCATCCTGGGGAGCCGAGGGTCATGATATGAAATCTGGAAATGCCGCGGAGAAGAATAATTTAAGGTATGAGCCCGGAGATAACCAGTGGATGGCACTTCCTGTGAGTGATGACGGAATGGATCATAACAGCTATTTCGGCATGTTTTATGAACTGGAATTTGACTTGGATGAGACATACTGCGGACCTTTGGAATATCTTTTCTTCGGTGATGACGATATGTGGGTTTTTCTGGATGGAGAGCTTGTCTGTGATATCGGAGGCGTACATTCCTCGGTCGGTGAGTATGTGAATTTGTGGGATTATCTTGAGAATGAGGACGGAACATCCAAGTCAGGTAAACACACGTTGAAATTCTACTATACAGAGCGCGGTGCATCCGGCTCTACCTGCTGGATGCAGTTTACCCTTCCCTCTGTAACAAATAAGCAGCCGGCGGGCACCAACGGCAGGATTGAGAATTCCTTAAAGGTCGGTAAGTCGGTAGAGCATGCCGATACGGATCAGGCATATGAGTTTACCATCCATTTTAAGAATGAAGATGGTGCAGATCTTCCGGATGATTATTCCTATACCAAATATGACAAGGATGGTAAGGTAATCGGCTATGACGTCATTGTACATGATGGTGACAGATTTACCTTGAAGGACGGAGAATACATTATGATCAGCTATCTTCCGCCGGGAACTAAGTATACGATCACGGAGGTTTCTGAGAGTGATGAATATAAAGTAATCACAAAGGTGGACGGCGAGGAAAAAGACTCCGGAAAAGTAACGGAGGGAGAAACAAGTGATACGCAGATTACGGTGGAATACGTGAATAATTATCATGTGTATGAGCTTCCGGAGACCGGAGGAGCCGGATTACCCTTATATACAATAGCAGGCGCCGCATGTTTGGTGCTTGGCGCAGGCTTTCTGTATAGAAAAAGATTCAGGGAAAGGGGGTTGTGATATTCCTCTTGAGACTGAATGAAATGTAATATGGCTGGTTATTACGGCCATATTTGCGGACAGAATTATGAAATAAGCGAAAAGGAGAATCAAACTATGAAACATGTAAAGAGATTGGCCAGTGTGCTGCTGGCAATGGTGATGGTGTTAGCGATGGGCGTTACGGCCTTTGCTACAGCGCCGGAAGGAGACGGCGGAAATACTGGAAAAGTTATAATTAAGAATGCCATTCCAGAGAAGAAGTATTCTATCTATAAGATTTTTAATCAGGAAAATTATAAGGCTGACGGACAGGGTTCCTATACGGTAGAACCTGGCTGGAAAGGCTTTATAGACGAGCCGGCATTTAAGAAGATTTTTGTTGTTGATAAGAAGGGGTATGTTGCAATTGCAGAAGGTGCAGATACAAGCGATTCAGCTATGGCAGAGTTCGCGCAAAATGCTTTGGCATATGCAGAAGCAAATAAGATTACGCCCAAGGCAACTAAGATAGCAGGAGCGGCAGCAGAAGGAGAGAAGACGACTAGGGTAGAGTTTACTGACCTTGCTATGGGTTATTATCTGGTGGATTCCTCTACGGGTGCGCTCTGTTCATTGGATGCAACAACGCCTGATGCAACGGTGAGAGAAAAGAATGATAAGCCGACAGTGGACAAAGAGATTGTGGAAGAAGATAAAGGAGAAGATACAGAAGAAGATAAAGAAGAAGATAAAGGACATTCTGCAAATATAGGTGATACGGTTAATTACAAGGTCACTATTACAGCGCAGGCAGGTGCAGAGAATTATGTACTGCATGATACGATGTCAACAGGCCTGACCTTTAATAATGACGTAACGGTTGTACATATGCGTGGTGATGTGGAGATTGCTGTGCTTGAAACTGGAACACATTATACCGTTACTCCAGCTTCTGGGGAAGTTAAGGGAGACGGTGAGGAAACATTTACAGTTGAATTCAAGAACGAATATGCTTCTACACTTGAGCCGGGCGATACACTTGTTGTAACATACACTGCAACAATTAATGAGGAGGCTGAGCGTGTATTAACCGAAACAAATGAAGCAAAGCTTACATTTGGAGAGAATAATGAAACTACATCAGATAAGACCACGACCAAAAACTTCTCAATTCCTGTATATAAGTTTGGTGAAGAAAATGGCGTGAGCACAGGTCTGGCCGGTGCAGAATTTGTTTTAACCAAAGAATCATGTGATAATGTTGATGATGCAAAAAAGAATGCGATGGCGTTTGAAAATGCCGGAGGGAATGTATATTTTTACAATTCTGATTTAACAAACATAGAAGAACCAGTAAGAGTAACTAATATTGAGACACCAAATACTGGTAAATTTATTCTCAAAGGACTGGCGGCCGGTACATATTATCTCTGGGAGACCAAAGCTCCTGACGGATACAATCAGTTAAAGGAAGCGGTAACAATTGTGATTGCAAATAATGGAGATATTACAGTGGATGGTAAAACATTTACTCCTGCACAGAACTTGACTGCTGGCGGTTCAGAGGATTCTATGGTTCAGGTTGAGAATAAGTCCGGCGTGAACCTTCCTTCTACCGGTGGTATCGGTACTACGATCTTCTACATCGTAGGCGGTGTTTTGGTGGTTGGCGCGGCTATCCTGTTGATTGCAAAGAAGCGTGCAAAATAGCATGACTATTACTATCATATCATCTATTTGTTAGAAGTATGCATAAAGTAATTCCTATGTGATACATATCCCGGGAAGGGGCTTTCTCTTCCCGGTTATGCCGCACAGGCTGACACCTTCACGTGGTGTGCGGCGAGCAACGGACTTATGGTCCGGCCGACGTCAGCAGGCGGGGAGAGGCCGCTTTAAAAATGCAGTGGCTGCATATGATTGGCGGAGAAGCTTATGAAAAAGGAAAGGCGTATAAACGAAGAGATAAATACAAATGAGGAAGCGCTTGCGGATACAGTACAGGAGAGGGACGGGGATAAAGCGCAAGAGGATAAGACGAAGAAGAAAAAGAGCGGTTCTGCCTCAACCGTGATCCTGGTTCTTATTATGATGATCGGCTTGGGAGTATTTCTTTATCCGGCTGTCAGCGATTGGTGGAATTCCATGCATGCCTCAAGAGCAATCGCGGGCTATGTGGATGCGGTGGATGAGATGTCCGAGGCAGAGAAGGAAGCTATGATAGAAGCCGCAAGGCTTTATAATGAATCGCTTCCGGAGGGAGTGCATTTCAATCTTTCGGATGAAGAGTATGCAGAATATGAGAGTATTCTGGATGTTACCGGAACCGGGATTATGGGCTATATCCAGATTCCGTCTATCGGCGTGAATCTTCCGGTTTATCATGGAGTTGACGAGGGAGTCCTGCAGATTGCGGCAGGACATATTCCGGGGTCTTCTTTTCCGATAGGCGGAGATGGAGTCCACAGTATTATGTCCGGGCACAGAGGACTTCCAAGCGCCAAGCTGTTTTCCGATCTGGACAAGCTGGATGAGGGAGACATTTTTACCGTTACAGTGTTGGACGATACGATTACCTATATGGTGGATCAGATACGGATCGTGCTTCCAGAGGAGACGGAGGAGCTTGGCATTGTAAATGGAAAGGATTATGCGACATTGGTTACCTGTACGCCCTACGGCATTAATTCTCACAGGATTTTGATGAGAGGGCATAGAATTGCCGGCCTTGACGGAATTGCGGCTCCGGCGGAGGCGGTCAGGATTCCGGTATATATTGTGATTCCGGCGATTGGGATTCCTATGCTGTTCCTTTTGTTAGCGGGAATGCTGATCTATTACCGAAGAAGAGGACCGGTTAAGTCAGAGGAACAACTGCTGGATGAGATGAGAAAAGGATAAGGAGGAGAGGCTTATGAATATAGAAGGTGGATTCCGGGGGCAGGGCGTACATCGGATTGCGGCCGCACTTCTTGTGACGGTATTAGCATTCGGCCTGCTGTTTGGGGTATCTGGGTTAAGCGGAGCGGCGGCAGACCCAATTGACTTTGATCATGCATGTTCTATCCGGGCAATAGCAGGAAGCCCGGGGCAGGCGGCAGACCTTGCGGGTAAGCTCCAGATCGATCTGTATCGGATTGCGGCGGCGGAAGAGGTCAGCGTATACGATGCCTATTCCTATACGTTTGAGCCTGATTTTGAAGAGGTTGAAGAGATATATCATAAGGACTCGGAGCAGCCTGACTGGAAGAGGATGGCACAGAAGGCGGCAGAGCTGATATTTGCAGAGAATTCCGGTATACAGCCGGCGGCTTCCGGACTGGCAGGAGAAACCGTTCCTGTTCCGGGCTGCGGTCTGTATCTGGTGATTGCCAGAGGCAGGGAGTTATCGGTCGAAGAATATAAAACAACAGTGAGACAGAGGGATGATGATACAGGGGAGGCAGTGGAGAAAATTGCAACGTCCGCCCAGTCGGATACCTGTACCTATATCTATGAGCCGGAGCTGGTGTCAATTCCTAATAAAGCGGCGGAAGACGGTACGCTCCTGAATACAACAGCCGGAAACGGCACATGGATTTATGAGGTGGATGTGACGCTGAAACCAACGGAGGAGCGTTTCGGTTCACTGGAAATCGTCAAAGAGCTTCAGGGCTATGAGACAGGCAGTGAAGCTGTATTTGTTTTTCAGATAGATGCGGTGCTGAACGGAGAGAATGTATACAGCAATGTGGTATCCATAACCTTTGGCTCGGCGGGAGAAAAGAGTGTAATAGTTGACCGGATTCCTGCAGGAGCGCAGGTTACTGTTACTGAGATCTATTCCGGCGCAGGTTATAAGGTGGTATCGCCAATGACTGTAACACCGGCGGATTTGATTTCAGTTAAGGATATCCTGAAGGTTCATTTCACAAATGATTATGCGGATACGCCCGGTGCCGGCGGCGGGATAACAAATCATTTTGAGTATGTGATAGATGGCTGGGAGTGGAATGCAGAACCAGAGCAGCAGAATGCTGACAGCGAATAAGGAGGGTAGATCAGATGAAGAAAATAAATGGATTGCTGGCCGCCGCGGCAGTTATGCTGGTCTTATCTGCGGCAATTGGCAGTGCATGGGGATATTTTACCACTTTCGTAGAGGTACGGGGCGGTCATACACTGAGATTGGGAAGCAAAACAGAGATAGAGGAAGATTTTTCTGACTGGACAAAGCATGTATCCATTACCAGCAAACCAGAGTCTGTGCCGGTGTATATCCGTGCCAAAGCTTTCAGCGGAAGCGGATATGACTTAATCTATAGTGATGCGGCTGGAAAGTGGACGCTGGGAGAAGAGGATTACTATTACTATAGTGATATCCTCTATGGCGGACAGACAGCGGAGGAGCTGCTGGTTAAAATCGAGGGCATTCCGAAGGATGTGATGGACTCGGACAGCTTTAACGTGGTGGTAGTCTATGAGAGCACACCCGTGCTGTACCGTGAGGACGGGACGCCTTATGCAGACTGGAACGCTGTGCTGGATACCGGAAACGCGGAAGGAGGAGACGGCCGATGAAGAGGATTAGGGGACACGGCAGGTCACAGACTGTGACGATTGCGATATTTGGGCTGGCAATAGGACTGCTTCTTTTTTCTTCCATTGGAGGAGCCAGGGCCGCATTGAACTACTATTCCGATGTTTACCAGTCTATGATACAGACACAGGATATCGGCGTGACACTGGTGGAGAATGGCAGAGAGATTTCTAACCGGGATTATAAGTATAACCGGGAGACAGCCATGGCGGACGGAACCTGGGATGAGAGCGCAGGAACACTTCTTTCAGAAATGTTTGGGGAAGGAGAAAGCCTGAAGCTTGGGAATCAATATGAGGAGAAGCTGAGCGTGAGAAACAGCGGTACGATTTCTCAGTATGTGCGTGTCAGTGTATATAGATACTGGCTGGATAAGGATGGAGAGAAGCTGCAGGAGCTGTCGCCGGAGCTGATCGATCTGAATTTCAATAAGAGCGGGTGGCTTCTGGATGAGGACGCATCTACCAAAGAGCGTACGGTGCTGTACTATCCCAGCCAGCTGGAACCGGGCGGCGAGAGCAGTCCGTTTGTAGATGGACTGACGATTGATGCTAAAGTTGCCAATAGCGTGACACAGAAGGTGGAGCAGCAGGGCGGTTACAAGAATATTACAACAGTATATGATTATGACGGCGTTCAGTTTGTGGTTGATGTGAAGGCGGACGCAATCCAGAATCATAATATAGTAGACGCGGCCTGGAGTGAATGGGGGCGGAGAGTTTCCGTGAATAACGGCACATTGCAGCTGGAATAAGGAGGGGATGAGCGGTGAAGAAAAAGTTAAGAATGCTGTTTCTTATATGGGGCATGCTTGTCTTAACACCCATGACAGCCCGGGCGGATACCGTGAAAGGAAAGGACGGCTGGGCGGTGGTGTTTACCTCTGGCGGCAAGATGAGAAGCAATTTCAGCGATGCGGATTTAAACAGCGTTATGGCAGGCATGCAGCCGGGAGATACCGGAACAATTACGCTGACGCAGAGGAATGAGAACGCCGCGGATACGGACTGGTATATGAAAAATGAGGTGCTCAATGCTTTAGAGAAGAGTACCAAGGATGCCGCCGCGGTCGGGGCTAAGTATACCTATAAGCTTGTGTATACAGGTCCGGGCGGTACACAGAGGGAGCTGTATAACAGCGATAAGGTAGGCGGTGACGGAACAAGCGGCGCAGGGCAGGGATTAGAGCAGGCAACCAACGCCTTGAAGGATTACTTTTATCTGGATACGTTAAAGAACAGGCAGAGCGGCAGCATTACATTAGAAATTGCATTGGACGGAAATACCACGATCAATTCCTATCAGGATACCCGTGCAGATCTCCAGATGCAGTTTGCGGTAGAGCAGGCAGGTTCCGGCGGCGGAAGGCCGCGTACCGTCCGTACAGGAGACGAGTCGGCGCTGGCTCCGCTGATTATCGCATCGTTTGTAAGCGGACTGGTCCTGTTGATCCTTGCAGGGCGGAGATGGACAAGGCAGGATAGCAGAGAGGAGGGAGGCGGAGCATGAGGAAGCAGAGGATAAGAATACTGACAGCGCTATTGATCTGCTGTATGGCGTGCACACTGTCCCCCGCGGCAGAGGCAAAGGAAGCATATGGGTATAAGATTCGGATTTTTGCCGGAGATGAAGGCACGATTGACGGTGGCAGCGAGATGATCGTCTATGATGATCTGGAATACGGAGAAGAAATTTACTTTGACTATACCAGAAGAGTCCAGGCCTTAGATCGCAGCAGATATTATGCGAAGGGACTCCGGGAGTCCGGTACCGATACCAGTACAGTAATTGAAGCGAAGGTGCGGGCAGGAAGGGAATCAGGCGGGATGGAGATATCCCCGTCGATCACAGTTACCGGCGACCGGGATTATGTGGTTGCCTACGGAGCTTTTGGAAGCTCCGTTGCCTATACAGTCCGATATGAGGACAGTACGGGGAATGAACTTGCTCCTGCCGAGACATACTATGGAAATATAGGCGACCAGCCGGTGATAGCTTTTCTGTATATTGAAAATTATCTGCCGCAGGCATATAACTTGACGGGAGAACTACAGTCAGAAGCGGAAGAAAATGTATTTACCTTTGTCTACAGCCCGATCAGCAGGAGGGCGGCAGAAGCGGCGGAGCAGGCGGCAGAAGCGGCAAGGGCATCGGCATCCCGGGGAACAGAAGGGAATACAGCAGGGCAGGAGGCGGCCGCACAGGCGGCGGCCACAGAAGCGGCGGCAGAGGCAGAAGGTACACAGGTGCCGGATCTGCAGTCCATTGATGACGAGGAGACTCCGTTGAGCAATATGGGACTCGACGAGGACGTTTCATCAGAGATCCAGGACTTTGCAAAGCTTCTGTTGGATATTCCAATAGCGGCTAAGGCAGGGATCCTGTCAATTGCAGTACTGCTTACGGCAGGGATTGTATTTCTGTTAAAACGCAGGAAGAGGAAGACAGATTATGCGAAATGAATCATTACCATCCAGACAGTATAAGACAGGCGGCGGACGGCTGGCGCCTGTTCTTTGTAATATTTTCGGTATTTTCATTCTGCTCAGTGTTATCGTAACCTGCCTGCCGGCCACAGTGCCGAGGCTTTGGGGGTATAAGATATATAATGTGGTCAGCGGAAGTATGGAGCCGGAGATTCCGATAGGAAGCATCGTTTATGTGGAGCCTGCCCGTCTGGAGGAGATTGCAGAGGGAGATATTATTGCATTTCACAGCGGTGATTCAATAGTGGTCCATCGTGTGGTAAGAAACAAGGTAGTGGAAGGAGAATTTATTACCAAGGGAGATGCTAATGCAGAGGAGGATATGAACAGCGTACCCTATGTTTCTGTGGTTGGACGGATAAAGGCACACTATCCGCTGCTGGGAAGAATGCTGGCTTTGTATACAAGCAATGTGGGGAAGGCATATGCCGTCTGCTTTGCCGCCTGTGGAGCGATGTTTAATATTCTCGCTTCCAGACTGCGTGAGCGGCGGGATAGAAAATAATAAAATAAAGCGCGGAGGATAGACTATGAGAACAAAGACGGAGGAACAGAATATACTGCATGTGCAGATGTTTGGCAAGTTCTCTATGGTCTGGAAGAATAACATGCTCATAGGGAACGCTAAATCCGGAGAGACGCAGTTCGCCTATTTGATGCAGATGCTTCTGCATAACAGAAAAGAGGGAGTCAGCCGCGGCAAGATGGAACAGATACTTTTCTGGAACAGGGATGTTACAGATGTCCATCACGCTATGCGCACCGTTATCTATAATGCCAAAAAAAAGCTGAAGAAAGCGGGGCTTCCAAATGTAAATTATATTGAGCAGAGGGAGGGCACGTACTTTTGGACGGAACAGATCCCTGTTGTAGAGGATGCATGGGAATTCGAGAAGCTCTATGAGCAGGCAGAGAGGGAAACAGACCCTGAGCAAAGCCTGAGGCTGTATCTGGAAGCGTGTTATATTTATACGGGGGAATTTCTCGGGGATCAGACAAGTACCATATGGGCGGCACAGGAGGCAAGGAGATACCGGGAAATATTCTGTAACTGTGTAGAGGAAGCGGTATCCCTGTGCAGAGGAAGCCAGAATTATTTACAGATGGAAGAACTGGGCTTGTATGCCGCAAAGCTTTATCCGCTGGCGGACTGGGAAACCATTACTATGGAGGCATTGATATTTCAGGGACGTCATGCAGATGCGTTAAAGCTTTATGAGGATACGATAGAACTATACTTCCGGGAACAGGGACTGCATCCGTCGAAACGGCTTCTGGAGCTGTTTGATACGCTTGGGATGCAGATCCAGTATGGCCATGCGGGGCTGGATTCCATACAGATGAAGCTTATGGAGAGTGAGAACGGAATTGGAGGGGGATATGTCTGTTCTTATCCTATTTTCCAGGGGATATATCAGGTTGTAGAACGCATGATGGACAGAGGCGGGCAGTCGGTATATCTGATGCTCTGTACGGTTGTGGACAGTAAGGGAAATCCAATGAAGGACGGAGCGATGCTGGAGGAGCTGTCCCAGAGACTGTGCGGGGTCATCCGCCGCTCCGTGCGGAGAAGTGATGTGGTAACCAGATATGGGAGTGGACAATATCTGATACTGCTGATTAATACGACCCTTGAAAATTGCGGAATTATTCAGAAAAGAATCAATGGAAGTTTTGTTGTGGGAAGGCAGAGGACCGGGATTTCCTATCACGTAAATAGTGTAATCTGCAGGGCTTGCGAAGAGGGAATAGGTACATGGGAAAGTCTCAGTGGTATATAGGCGCAGTGAACGGAGTTGTGTTATGCGTTGACTCCATGCAGGGGACAGGCTTTAAGAGCCGGGTCTATCATGCATACCGCAGAGATGCAGTAAAGGTCAGCTGCATAGAGCAGTTATTGTTTGTATTGGATGAATTTTATGATTCGATTGATTTTCCGTACCCATCTGAGGGTGAACGGACATTTCAGACGAAGAAAGAGGAAAAGTGTTTGAAAAGAGAGAGGGCAAGAATTATGAGCGACGAGGAACTGTTGAACAGGCATGGGGATCTGGGGACATTTATCATACGTGTCCAGCACAGGCAGAATAGCAGCTGGCAGGGAAGGATTACATGGATGGATCAGGATAAGACCCTTTCTTTCCGTTCCATGTGGGAAATGATTAAGCTGATAGCCAGCGCGCTGGATACAGTCAGTGAACCAGAAGACGGATCAGAGAATCTGGAAGGAAAGACTTGGAATTGACAAATTGCTGATATAATAGTAACATTGATGAAAAGTCGTACGAAAGGATGAATTCATTGATGGGCGAATTGGAAGGGAAAATCAACGGCAGTTTTTTTGGAGGATATAACAAGAAGAGTGCAGATGCATATATAGAAGAGCTTCAGACGGCGTTTGAGAAAATCAGGGAAGAACTTGAACGGTCACAGGAGCTTAACAGAAAGCAGGCGGCTAAGCTTGCTGAGGCGGAGGAATGTTACAGGCGGCTCTGGGAACGCAGTAAGGATCAGGAGAAGATTATAGAGCAGCAAAAGAATGAGCTTAAAACAGATAAGAATGTGATGGATGTCCAGAAGGAGACAATCCGCTCCAGAGGAGAGGTTATTAGAAAGCAGGAGAATCTTCTGCGCAAGGAGAAGGAGTCTGTGCTTTGTCTGCAGGAGGAGTTTGAGAAGCTGGGAGAGGAATTTGACAAACAGGGAGAACAGATCAAAGAGCTGGAAGCACAGCTTGAGGAAAAAGACGGGATCATCCGTGAGGATCAGGAGCTGATAGCCGGGCTGGAGGATAAGGTTGAGAAACAGCAGTGGCTGTACGAGGAATTCTTTAAGAATAAGGGAAGAGTCCCGGTCTCAAAGCTTGAACAGTATGTCCGTGAAAGCATGAGGAAGAAGATGAAACGAAAGTACTAAAGAAGGAGCACAGTCAGATATGAAATTGCAGAAAGTATTAGTGGTTCTTGGGATCAGCACCTGTCTGCTGGCGGCAGAGATACAGGGGACATTCGGTATGGAGGGGGATGCACCGCAGGAAGATGACGGCCTGCCGGAAGAGGATCCGGAAGCTCTACAGGAAACTCTGGAGGCGCAGCCAGTGCCGGAAGAACAGGAATCACTGCCAGAAGCAGAGGTACAGCCAGAGCCGGAAGAACAGGAATCACAGCCGGAAGCAGAGGTGCCGCCGGAACCGGCCGCATCAGGATCACAGCCGGAGTCTGCAGTACAGCCAGAGCGGCCGGAGAATACAGCAGAATCAGAAAGCGGACAGGAACAGCCGGATACTCCTGCAATGGATAGCGGAGAGCAGACAGAAGACAGCGGAAATTCAACAGATGTTCCTATCGATGATCCAGAGGATGAGGATCAGCCCGACAGCGGAGATATATCCGGGGAAGAGGACGGCGCCGGGAAAGAAGATGAATCTGAGGAGGACGGCACCGGGAAAGAAGATGAATCTGAGGAGGACGGCACCGGGAAAGAGGATGAATCTGAGGAAGAGGACGGCGCTGATAAAGAAGGTTCTTTGGCAGAAGGAGACAGCGCTGATAAAAACAGCGGAGCCGGCAGTGTGATTCCGGGTTATCAGGATGCAGGGGAAGTGCTGGCGCCGTCTGGAAATACGGAGGGAAAGCCGGCAGTCCGGCCGTCAGGATATTCCAGTCCGCTTGGAGCCTTTAAGCCTTCGTCAGAGTTTATTGATAACAGGGAAAAGGTGAAATATAATGTGGAAATGCCGATAGACGGCCTGCCTGAATTTATTACTGCGGAGATGGTAGTGGGAGCATTGAAATGCCAGGATGAGACAGGATATCCGGCATCGGTTACCATTGCGCAGATCATTCAGGAATCTGGTTTTGGAAAGTACGGGCCGGAAGGAGATAAGGGAAAGGGATTGTCTTATCTCGCGTACCAGTATAATAACCTCTTCGGTATCAAGGGCAGGGGGCCGGCAGGAACTGTGGACATGGGGACAGGCGAGCAGGCTCAGGACGGAACGATGTATCAGATTACAGCAGGCTTCCGCGTATACCATACATATACGGAGTGTATTGAAGACAGGGCCAGGCTTCTGGATGAAGTATACAGCGACCTGACATATGGAGTAAGGGATGCGAATACATTTGCCATGAAGATAGGAAGACGCTGGGCAACGAGCCTTACCTACGGACAGAATTTGATCCAGCAGATGAACCGTTATGATCTGTACCGGCTGGATAAGATGACGCTGGATGAGTTCAGCGGTATGCTGGGAACTTTTATCCATCCATGCCCGGGTTCTGTGCTGACCAGCAGTTTTGGGTACAGGACGGCTCCGATAGCCGGGGCAAGCACCTATCACAAAGGGGTCGATCTGGGAACCGGAGAATATCATATACCGACCTATGCGGTACAGGAAGGGACTGTGGTTTATGCAGGAGAGGGCGGAGCAGAAGGTAATTATATAGTGATCAGTCATGAAAATGGACTGGTGACAAAATACATGCACCATGATAAGATATATGTGGAAACCGGAGATGAGGTCGAGAAGGGCCAGCAGATAGGACTTAGCGGAAGTACCGGCAATTCCACCGGAAACCACCTTCATTTTCAGGTGGAACAGGATGGAGAGGCGGTTGACCCGCTATTATATCTGAATATTCAGTAGAGTCAGGGGAAAAGGTTATACTATATGGATGAGAGAAGATTCGGCGTTTTTTCCAGAGAGCTTCCAAGCCCGGATGAATTGTTTCATGCAGATGAATGGGAAGAGCAGGAGCAAAGCAGGAAAAGGATAGAAGTACCGGTGCAGAAGGAAGAAAAGAAACCGGAAGAGCAGCCGCGGCAGGAAAAAGCCGAAGAAGATATACAGGTGCAGGAAGAGATTGATAGTGACAAGGAGCAGGCTCCACCGGAGGAGCCTGCTCCAAAACGTAAGAAATCAAAGCTGTTTTCCGCAGGATTTATAATAGGACTGCTGGTGCTGGCATTGATTATAACGAACCTAAGCCTTTTTCATGTACATCTGTTCTGTATGATGTCGGAGAGTATGGGAGATGCGGTTCCGAAGGGGAGCATTATCATTTCCTATGAAGCCCCGGCGGAGAAGCTTATGACCGGTGATGTGATTACCTATAGGAATCGCGACGGTTTACTGATCACACATGAGATTGTGAGTGTGATCAGCAACTACGATGGAAATGGCGGCTATGCCTTCCGCACAAAGGGTGCGGCTAACGAGTCGGAAGATGAAGAGGCTGTTACATACGGTATGGTGGAAGGGAAGGCGCTGTTTTACATTCCGTATATTGGGAAGCCGTTTGTGAAATGACAGGAAGGAAACCTGCTAAAGAAGTATTTATGTTTCTTGGCAGGTTTTTCTGCGTGTAAAGAGATGGACAAGCAGACAGCTTTATTGCTATGATAAGCTGGGAGGGCGGCTATGAATTTAATTAGTAAGATACCAAAGGAATTTTACAAGCTCTTTGCAAGTAAATATATGGATTATTACCAACAGTTTTTGATTGCGGTTTATGAGGAATCAGGACGTTCATATTCCCTGCTCGGGCTGACGGAGATGGAGTGCCGGAGCATTATGAATGAACGGATCGCCGCGCAGACGCTGGACTGGAGCGAGGAACAGTTAGACGAGGAGGGCGAGCTTCTGACCAGAGCTAATATGGCATCAATCTGCCTGAAGCATCTGGAGGACTGGGGATGGCTCAGGCGGGATTATGACGAGACGCTGGACAGCTATGTGGTGTCTTTCCCGGAGTATAGCCAGCTGTTTGTGGAGCTGTTCATGCGCCTGCACAGTGAGGATCAGACCAGAGAGCGGGAGAGCGTACTGGCGGTCTACAGCTATCTGTATACCTACAGTTCGGATAAAGAAAAGAATAATGAGATTTTAAAGAGCGCATTACAGACCTCCCGTTCCCTGCTGCAGATGCTTGCTAATATGCAGGAGGGCATGCGGGGATATTTTGACGAGCTGTCCAGACAGAGAAGTTTTCTGGGAATCCAGGAGGTGCTGGTGAAGGAAATCAATAATAGTGACAGCAGGAAGTATGCGATCCTCACTACTACCGACAGCTTCTACCGCTATAAGGAAGCGGTGAAGGAGCTGATCGACCAGAATCTCAGCGAGAATGAGGCAAGAAAGCAGGAGTTTCTGGACAGGAAAGAGCAGCTGCAGAGACAGACAGAAGAGGAAACTGGAGAGGCAGAAGCAGGAAGGGCGGCAGAGCAGAAGCTTCCCACTGCCGGGACTGTTATGCAGCTTAGGAAGCTGGAGCGCGCAGTGGAGCTGTGCGAGGAAGCGATGGATATTATCTGCTTGATTGAGAGGCAGTTTGATGCCATAGAGCGCAGATATAATAAACTGATTGAGCAGAAGACTGTTTTTGCCAGCCGGGCGGCGGCAAGGATCCGCTATATCTTAATGGAAGGCGCTATGGAGGAAGACCGGACGGCGGTGCTGGTGAAGCTCTTAAACCAGAGTGAAAAGCAGGAGGAGATTCTTGAGGAATTGGGAAAGCGCATGAAGATTACCGGGCGTTACCGGATTGTAACCGACCAGAGCCTGTACCGGAAGAAGAGCGGCGAGAGGACGGAATTCCAGCCGCAGGCAGTGAGGCGGGCGGATACAGAAGAGGAGCTGGATGAATTTATCCTGAAACCACTCTATACCAGACAGGAAATTGAAGCATTCCGCAGAAAAAATGAGCAGAACGGAGTATTTACTGTAACGGCGGATACCGTACGATCGGTGGAAGATCTGGAGAAGCTGTTCTTTGTCTGGCAGGATGCGGTAGAGCTTGCAGAGAGCGGCAGGGAAATTACCATAGGACAGGAGTTTGAGAGCCGGGAGGGATACCGGTTTTCGGAACTAAAGATTAAGGAGTAAAGAAATGGCGGCATATATGGGATATATGGAAGAGTTATCCGTGACTGAGGCGGAGAATCTGAAAAAGACAATCACAAAATTGTTCCGGCAGACCTGTATTCTACAGTTGAAATATGATCCGGTGACACTGACGCCCCGGGATAACCCGGATTATGAACTCTGTGTCAGGCATAAGGGATTTATTGAGGATTATCTGGCGGTGTTAGGATGCGAGCTGGAGCATGATCCCCAGGAGCATATTTTCCGTTTAAAGGGCGAGGGAGCAGAGACCGAGAAAATCAGTCTGACTTCGACGGTTATTATCCTGTTAGTGAAGATGATTTACCGGGATAAGATTCTGGGAGAAGGGTTACATGCTACCGTGACAAAGCTGGAGGAGATCCGGGAATATGGCAAAAATACGAATCTTCTGAACCGGAAATTGGCAGCGGCAGAGTGGAGAGAGGCGCTGTATCTTATGAACCGGCATCAGATGATCGAGCTTCCGGGGGCAGTGCGGGATGTAGAAGACCAGACGCCGATTTATCTGTACAGCACGATCAATCTCTATGTCAGTGCCGCAGATATAAATGAACTGATCAAACAGTACGGAGAGGAGGCCGCAGAGGATGAAACAATCGAAGAAATTATTCCGGCGGATGCTGATCAATAACTGGGGCGGCATCAGCCACAAGGTTCTGGAATTTCATGAGTACGTGAATTTGTTCAGCGGGAAAAGCGGCTCCGGTAAATCTACGGTGATGGACGCCATTCAGGTGCTCCTCTATGGCAGCGTGGCGGCCACATTTTTAAATAAGGCGGCAGACGATGCGAAAAACAGGCGGAGCGTATTGAGCTATCTGCGGGGAGCACAGAAGGACGGAACCTCCAACCGGGAAAATGTGGACTTCTGTTCCCAGATCGTGCTTGAGATCGAGGATACCGAAAGCAGGCTCACGACCTGTATCGGCGCTGTGTTTGAGGTGGGGCGGCAGGATCAGGATTTGAAGAGGTACCATTTCTTCAGCCACTCCGGGAAGCTCCCGGAGGACGGATATCTGACAGAGAATGGGACACCTTATACGACGGCGCAGATCAAGAAGCTGATTGAAGCCAGAAGCAGGTCGGAGGAGAACAGGGGCCGTATTGACGTAAACCGCATGTATCCGTCGAAGGAAGCATATTTGAATACAGTATACGAGGATATATTTGGTTATATTGAGCCAAATCGGTTAATGACCATGGAAAAGAGCGCCATTGCCCTTCGGATGGCAGACGGTACGGGACAGTTTATCCGGGATTATATGTTTCCAAGGAGTCAGGAGGATACCGTATCTACTATCAGCAGACAGCTGGGCGCTTACCGGGAGATCAAAGAGCGGGTGGACGATTTGGAGCATCGGATTGAACTTCTGAATAAGGTACAGGAGGAGAACCGGAGGCTTAGCCAGGTGAGAGCCGATAAGCTGCGCACCGAGGGGATCCTGAGGATCCTGGAGATTGAGAGCTGTAAGATACGTCTGGAAGCAAAGGAAGAGGACTTGAAGGGCGTAACAGCAAGGATTTCCGAGCTGGAGGAGAAGCATGCGGCGTTTGATGCAGACAGGAAGGAAATGACAAATGAGCTGATCGAGGTAAAGGCAAAGCTGGAAGCAAGCGATTATGGCGCCAAGAAGAAAGAAATGGAGGAGCTTCAAACCACGATCGGACTTCTGGAGGGCAATTCCAGACAGTGGAGAGCGGTTTTGAACGGCTTGAAGGAATGGATGGAGGATGAGGATATCAGCGGTTACGTCAGCAATCCTACTCTGCAGTGCATCGAGGATATTCTGCATGGCGAGATGTCGATACCAGCTCTTGAGAAGCTGAAACGGGGGATTGAGAATGCTCTGGAAATGATCGAGGATGAGCTGGGAGAGCTAAAGGACAGCATTCGCGTGACGAAGAAAGTTCTGGATGAGAAAAAGGAGATGGCCGAGGATTTGAAGAATGACCGTAAGCCTTACCGGAAGGAGCTGAAAAGCGCCAGAGCACAGCTGCAGAGCGAGCTGAGCAGCCAGTATGGAAAGACTATCCATGTGGAAATATTTGCGGATCTGTTTGACATCACCGACGAGAAATGGAAGAATGCCGTTGAGGGAAGGCTGGGGCGCATCAAGCGGAGCCTGATTACGGAGCCGCAGTATGCACTGGATGCGGCAAAGATTTTCCGCAGGATGAAGCGGAAGGAATATGAAGAGATTGACCTGATCAATACGGCGGCGATAAAACGGGACGCCCCGTCAGCAGAGAGCGGCACCCTATATGACGCGGTAAAAGCGGCTGAGCTTTATGTGGACATGTGCCTGAAAAGGTATCTGGGAAGAATCTTTAAATGTGAGACAGTAGAGGAACTCCATCAGGTCCGGGATGGAGTAACGCCTGACTGCTATTCATACAGCAATTATATTTTCCGGCATTTGCGGGAGGACGATTATAACCGGTATGCCTGCATAGGGACAAAGGTGTCCAAGGCAAAGCTTAAGGAACTGGAGGATGAAATTTATGAGCTGGAGAAAAGGCAGATTGCCGATATCCAGTTACAGACAACCTTAAGCCGGGCGCAGAAATTTGAGCGCCTGAACCAGGATCCGGAACAGCTTCTTTTGCTTTCCGGCGCTTCTGGAGAGCTGGAGCTGTATTTTGAGAAGCAGGAGCTTCTCAGGCAGGAGCTTAGGAAGCTGGAGGACGGCACGCTGGCGGCCGGGCTGAAGGAACAGCAGGCAGGATTGGAGCAGGAGCTTGAGAAGCTGAATGCGGTTATGGAGCAGATTACAAAGGAGCAGATCGGACGGGAAGGCGACTGCCGTGCAATCAGAAAAGATCTGGAGGGATTTCAGGAGAAATTGCGGATTCTGGAGGAAGGATTTGTAGTCAATGAGGCCCTGCTTGCGGAGGTGAAGGAGAATCTGGAAAAGCAGGCGGAAAATACCTACCGCAGAAAGCAGAATGAAAGGCTGTCAGAGCTTACCGGGCAGGAGGAGCAGGCCGCAGACCAGAGAGTGATCGCAAGAAATAAGTTCAACCGGGACTATCCGGCTTATGGATTTACCGGAGTGGAGAGGGAAAATGACGCATATGATAAGGTGCTCGAAGAGCTTAAGCGGGATTTTGAGCCAAAATATAAAGAGGAATTCGAGAAGCAGTATCAGCAGGTATACTATTCTCTCAGGGAAAATGTCATCGCAACCATTCACGGGGAAATCAAGGCGGCTTACCGTCATAAGAGGGAGATCAACCGGATGCTGTCAAGAATCCGGTTTTCGGACAGTACCTATCAGATCGATATTCTTCCGGCAGAGAATGAAAACGGACAGTTCTATGAGATGCTGACGGCGTCTGAGCTTGACAGTAAGGTGCTGGATAATGGAGGCTTTGAGGGACAGTTAAGCCTTGGCGAGGATGAATTTTACCAAAAATATGAGAGACAGATACAAAGGCTTACCGAGAAATTCATGCCGCCAAGGGAAGATGAGGGCGAGAAACGCTCCCTTCACAAGCAGGAAATGGAAAAATATGCAGATTACCGCAACTATCTGACCTTTGGCATGTATGAGCGGGTGGAGGATGAACAGGGAAATATCAAGAAAAATGCTGTGGATGAGATGGCGGGAAGAGATTCCGGAGGCGAGGGACAGAATCCGAAATATGTGGCGCTTCTGGCGGGCTTTGCCATGCTCTATATGCAGCAGAGCAACCGGGATTCCAAAATCCGGCTGGTGCTTCTGGATGAGGCATTTTCCAAGATGGACAAGGAGCGGAGCGAGGTCTGCCTGCGCTATGCAAGAGAGCTGGAGCTGCAGCTGATCGTCTGCGTGCCGGATGAGCGTCTCCAGTCCTTGATCCGCAATGTGGACAGCGTCTATGGATTCCGCAGGTACCAGAACCAGATTTCCATGATGCATATTGATAAGGGAAGCTATCTGGAAATGGTGGAGGGAACCATGAAGCAGAAAGCAGAGACGCATAGCAGTGAGGACGCGGATTCATAAGGAGCAGGAGAGTGGCAGAGAAAAGAGTAACATTGATCCAGTGGCTGATCACGCAGATTGACGGGAGAGCTTACCGGGCGGGGACCGCATCGGGAGTCCGCCATCCGGAAGCAGGCAGAGAGCTTTTGAAGCAGCTTGGCGGCAGGGAGGAACTGATCTTGCAGGCACGGGAACTGGAAAGGGACGCCCTGCTTGGCGGAGAGGAGAAAATCCGGTTTGACTGGTGCGACCTGAATACGGATATCCGTAGGATACACTGCCCGGTAGAGATGATGCCGGTGCTGTGTGAGCGGGCGGGAATCGAGGATCCGAGGCACAGGCAGCTCCGCTATATCCATATATTGGAAAAGTGGAAGGATAAGGCAGGGGATGCCTGGCTGACAGATTATTATAAAGATGAGCTGGGGAAGCTAAAAAAGGGCGACTGTTCCCAGACCATGCAGAATAACATGGAGGACGGCGGGCTGTACCGCTGCCTGAATGAGATCCTGCTTTTGGAAGAGCCGGTGGAGAAGCCGGTTTTCAGTGCAAGGATATTCCGGGATGCCGGGGATAAGGAAGAAGGAATTACGCCGTCAAAACTGTTCCATAGGAAATACGAAGGAAGAGTGCTTGGAATTTTAAAAAAGTATTCTCCGGAGTGTGAGGAGGGTATGAGTGACGACGAGGTGCTGGCGGCGCATGGAATTTTAAGCTATGCACAGACGCTGGAATGGAAAGGCGCGTTATCTTATATCCTTGATGATGACACAGAGATTTCAACAGGGGAAAATATATATGGGACAATGATCAATGCCAGAACCCTGGAGCATGCCGCAGTGGCGGCGCTGCCGGGAATCAGGAGGATTCTCATCATAGAAAATAAAGCGAACTATGAGAAGATGAAATATAAGGCAGATGAGCTGTATATTTTCTGTCATGGATTTTTTTCACCGAAGGAAGTCCGGTTCTTAAGAGGAATCAGGGATGCGGCGGATACGGAAGCGGAATATTATCACTGGGGCGATATGGATTATGGAGGGATCCGTATTTTCCAGTTTAATAAAAGGAATGTTTTTCCAGAGCTGAAGCCTTACCGGATGGACAGAGAAACATATGAGGAGGCAGTTACCGGCGGAGCGGGAGTTCCATTGAAGGAAGAGAAGCAAAAAAAGCTTGAAAATATGGATGCAGGTGAGCTGGAAGAATTGAAGGTCTGTATTTTGAATTATGGACTGGAGATAGAGCAGGAATTGTTGATATGAGTATCTGCCGGGGACTTTATATATATTTTGTGCGCTATTAGAAAAGATGCAGGTATATTTTTTGATAAACCTTCCATACTAAAGGCAGGAAGAGAATCGAGTGAATATGGAAGGTGGATATCATATGATTCAGAGAACGAAGGGAGCACAGAGTATCGCATTCTCCGAGTCTCCCTATATTATGAGCAGCGCCTCTGTGGTGGGAAAGAAGGAAAGCGAAGGGCCGCTTGGGAAATATTTTGATATGACAGACCCGGAGAATCTCTTTGGTGAGGAGACCTGGGAGGCGGCAGAGGGAACCATGCAGAAGGAAGCCTGCACGCTGGCTATCGGCAAGGCAGAGCTGACACCGGAGAAGATCAGGTATCTGTTTGGAGGAGACCTTTTGAGACAGGGGATTGCAACCTCTATGGGGCTGGAAAGCTTTCAGATTCCTTTGTTCGGCCTGTTCGGAGCCTGTTCAACCTCCGGGGAAGCGCTGGCGCTGGCGGCTATGTGCGTGGCGGCCGGATATGGGGAGCATATGCTGGCAGTGACATCCAGCCATTTCGGAACTGCGGAGAAGGAGTTCCGGTTTCCCTTAAGCTATGCAAATCAGCGTCCTTTGTCTGCACAGTGGACGGTGACAGGCAGCGGCGCCTTTGTGGTGGGAAATAAAAAAAGCCATGTAAGGATATCTGGAATTACGATCGGAAAAATCGTGGATTACGGGTTGAAGGATTCCCAGAATATGGGAGCGTGCATGGCGCCTGCGGCGGCAGACACCATAGCGGTCCATTTACAGGATTTTGAAAGAGAGGCTGATGAGTACAGCCGGATCATAACCGGCGATCTGGGGTATGTGGGACAGAGTATCCTTTTTGACCTGATGCGGAAAAAGGGGCTGGATATCATGAAGAACCACATGGATTGCGGCATGACGATTTTTGACCAGCAGACACAGGATACCCACGCGGGAGGAAGCGGATGCGGCTGTGCGGCCACAACGCTGGCGGCCTATATTCTGCCGAAGCTGGAGAAGGGCGAGTGGAAGAAGGTTTTATTTGTGCCGACGGGCGCGCTCATGTCTACGGTCAGCTTCAATGAAGGTGAGAGTGTGCCGGGGATTGCTCACGGTATTGTGCTGGAGCACTGTTAAAGGAGGGAGACAGCTGTGAATTTTATGGATTATTTCAATGCATTCTGGGTCGGAGGCTTGATCTGTGCACTGGTACAGATTCTTCTGGACCGGACAAAGCTGATGCCTGGAAGGGTCATGGTGCTTCTGGTATGCACGGGGGCGGTGCTCGGGTTCCTTGGAATCTATCAGCCGTTTCAGGATTTTGCAGGAGCGGGGGCAAGCGTACCGCTTTTGGGCTTTGGGAATACGCTGTTTAAAGGCGTAAAGGAAGCGGTGAAGGACGAAGGCTTTATCGGAATTTTCATGGGCGGATTTAAGGCCAGTGCAGTGGGAATCTCGGCGGCGCTGATCTTTGGATATCTGGCATCATGGGTATTTGAGCCGAAAATGAAAAAATGAATAAGTAATAGAAAAAGCGGTTCTGTTCAGAGCCGTTTTTTTATCCAGGAAATGTTTCCGGATTTCCTGGATAAAAAAATTAGATGCGCAGCTGCGCGCAAAACAAAAAATCTGGTAACACGAGAGTATGTGAAGCGCACTTTTGTTCTTTGGCAAAAAAACTCATATTAGATAGATCTGATTGAGAAATTAAAGAAACTATGCTAAAATTTAAACGTAAAGATATACACATGTACTTAAGAAAGGATGAGGAACGAAAGGAAAAAGTTGAAAAGAAGCCTGGCGCTTGTATTGGCAGTTGTGCTTCTGATGCCGGTACTGGCCGGATGCGGAAGAAGAGAGCTTGATGGAGTGAAAGCGGTGGAGGCGTATCTGAAGGCTCAGACCAAAGGCGAGTTTGGCGATTATGCGGAGCTTACCGGAACAGACGAACAGGAATTAAAGGATGCTTACGAGGAATCACTGGATGATGTGATGTCGATTTTTGAAGAGGTGGAACTGTTTAAAGTGGATTTCGGCGACAGTGTCAAGGAAGAGGTCAAAAAGATCCTGGGATCAGTTAAATATGAAGTAATCAGCTCTGAGAAAGATGGGGATGACGATTATGTTGTAGATGTGGATGTCTATCCATCGGATGTATTCGATCAATGAGACGGATGCACAGGATCTTGCTGAGAATTTCTTTGATCTGGAGGGCGCTTTGGAAAATTTGTTTGCACCAAGCGGAACAGTATATGATAATCCTTATTTTAACTGGACTGTGACCGAGTGGAACGGGGCGTCGGAGGAAGAGAAGGCTCAGTGCTGTCTCGCTATTTTACAGACATTGCAGGGATTATCCGATGAGGATATAGCAGGACTCGATTTAAATGATCCTAATGTTCAGACCGCAATTGAACAGATGAAGGATGCTGTTGACCTTACTTACAGCGGCGGAACTCAGATCAGCATCGGCGATTATGTAGAAATGGTGAAAGGCCAGATGTAGTGCCGCCGGCTGGCACGCGGCAGTAATTGCGGCAGGGATGAAAAGCTGGAGATTGTACAAAGAAGGGAGAATACGCAGGTTATGAGTAATAAAAGGCCGGACAATATGGAACGTATCACGACAAAGGAGCTGGCGGATGCATTTATTTCGGAACAGGTAAAGGAGATTCAGGCGCAGGTCGGAGAGAAGAAGGTGCTGCTGGCGCTTTCAGGCGGAGTGGACTCTTCGGTTGTAGCGGCGCTTTTGATCAAGGCGGTCGGGAAACAGCTGGTCTGTGTCCATGTAAATCACGGACTGCTAAGAAAAGGCGAGCCGGAGCAGGTAGTTGAGGTGTTCCGTGGCCAGATGGATGCAAATCTGATCTATGTGGATGCAGCTGACAGATTTTTGGACAAGCTTGCCGGCGTGGCAGAGCCGGAGAAGAAGCGTAAAATTATCGGAGCTGAATTTATCCGTGTGTTTGAAGAGGAAGCAAGAGGACAGGAAGGAATCGAATTTCTGGCTCAGGGAACCATTTATCCGGATATTATCGAGAGCGGCGGCGTAAAGGCGCACCATAACGTAGGCGGCCTTCCAGAGGATCTGCAGTTTGAACTGGTAGAGCCTTTGAAGTTCTTATATAAAGACGAAGTGCGTGTAGTGGGCAAGGCTCTCGGCCTGCCGGACGGCATGGTTTACCGTCAGCCGTTTCCGGGACCGGGGCTTGGGGTGCGCTGTCTTGGCGCGATTACCAGAGAGCGTTTGGAAATCGTCCGGGAATCCGATGCGATCCTGCGCGAGGAATTTGCAAAGAACGGACTGGAGGGCAAAGTATGGCAGTATTTTACCGCCGTGCCGGATTTCAGGTCAGTGGGCGTAAAGGAAGGCGCAAGAACCTTCGCATATCCGGTTATCCTGCGGGCGGTAAATACGGTAGATGCAATGACTGCGGCTGTAGAGAATGTGCCGTTTGAATTACTGGAGCATATCACAGACCGTATCACACATGAGGTGGAGGGCGTGAATCGAGTGCTGTATGATTTGACACCGAAGCCGTGCGGGACGATTGAGTTCGAATAGTATCAAAAACGGCTGGAAGCCGCATAAATACTGGATTCTTGTAAGGCGAAAAGCCTTCGTGACAACAGTTTGACAACATTTTAGATTATTCAAGGATAAAGAGCTAACAGATTTTGATGGAGGAAGTCTGTTAGCTCTTTTTGCGTTATTAGTCTTTTAACTTATCCTGAAAGGATTCAATCAGCGCATCGCTTAACGTTTGCGAAGGGACTTTCGTCCAGTTTTGCGTGGTATCGAATTTTGGATAATTGTACCGCCACTGGTCGTATTCTTCCTTGCTGATTTCCTCTGCCGACAGCCTGTCAGTCTGTTCTTTCCAAGCCGACAGCATTTTCAGTAGCTCGGCGGCGTCCTTTCCTTTATCCTTGTTGATTTTCAAACAGACTTCTCCATCCGCTTCACCGATGGTAAGACCGTATATATCTTCAAGTACAAATAAGGTGTGCATAAGTCCGATATAGCTGTCAATGTCGGGAATATCGAGAGCCTGCGGGGAAACGCCGAGTATCTGCGCTAACGCAGCGGTAAGTTCCGCTTTTGGCTTGCGGGAGCCTGTTTCATATTGCGCCAAACGAACGTCCGCGCTTTTTTCAGGAAAGCCGACGGTCATGCCGAGGTATTTCTGCGTCATGCCCCGCATAATGCGGAAAAAATGGATTCTTTCACCAATAGCCATAGTGTATCGCTCCTTGTATATGTATTTGTAAAGAGTATAGCATATATGCTTAACAGGAGTCAATATAAATAAAACAAAAAAGTTTAATATTTTCTTCAAAACCACTTGACATTAGCAGAAATGCTTAGTATAATAGCATAAGTTAAATAAAAATGCTTAGAAAAATGAATGACCGTCCGATTGGGATATGATTTTGCAACGACTTTCCGATAAGGAAACGAGCGAAACCACGCCGCTGGAGCAGGGGCAGGAACAGAAATCGGGTAAAACGGCGGATAAATATGAAATAAAACGAAAGGGGGAATTGTATGGCAGATACGACTTTTATGCGGGTAGAAGAAGTTGCGGAAGAATTGGGCGTTTCAAAGTCCTATGCTTATAAAGTAGTGCAAAAATTGAATGCTGAATTGAAATCGCAAGGATTCTTAACAATCGCAGGGCGCATAAACAAACAGTATTTTTTAGAAAGAGCTTGTTATGGCTCAAACAAGAAAGAGAGGGATTAAGTTATGGCTGTTTACAAAGAACCGAAAACAAACACATGGAAAGTCTATTACCGCTATACCGACTGGCAGGGCAACCGAAAGCAGACGACAAAGCGGGGATTCGCTACCAAAAGGGAAGCGTTAGCGTGGGAGAGGGAGCAATTAAATAAGGTTACGGCTAATTTGGACATGACTTTTGGGAGCTTTGTGGAGACTTATACGGTCGATATGAAAAACCGTATTAAGGAAAATACTTGGCACACGAAAGAGCATATCCTAAAGACAAAAATTCTGCCTTATTTTGAAAAGAGGAAAATCAGCGAAATCCAGCCGAGGGATATTATTGCATGGCAGAACGAAATGCTGAAAGCAAAGGACAAAAGCGGCAAGGCATATTCCCCCGTATATCTTAAGACAATCCATAATCAGCTTAGCGCAGTTTTCAACCATGCCGTCAGATTTTATGGGTTGAGAGAAAACCCAGCCGCCAAAGCTGGGAGCATGGGGAAAGAGAAAGGGCGTGAAATGCTGTTCTGGACGCAGGAAGAATACGAGAAGTTTTCCTTTTCGATGATGGATAAGCCCGTATCGTTTTATGCGTTTGAAATGCTTTACTGGTGCGGAATCCGAGAGGGAGAACTTCTCGCCCTCACGCCCACTGATTTTGACTTTGGAAAAAGCACGGTGACAATCAATAAATCTTACCAGCGTATCGACGGCAGGGACGTTATCACAGACCCGAAAACGCCCAAAAGCAACAGGGTAATAAAAATGCCGCAGTTTCTGTGTGAAGAAATGCAGGAATATATGAAACAGTTATACCATGTTGAAAAGACCGACAGGCTGTTTGAAATCACGAAGAGCTATCTTCACCATGAAATGGACAGGGGGGCAAAAGAAGCGGGGGTAAAGCGCATAAGGATTCACGATTTGCGTCACAGCCATATCTCGCTTTTAATCGAGATGGGGTATTCAGCCGTGGCAATCGCAGACAGGGTTGGGCATGAAAGTATCAATATCACTTACAATTATGCGCATTTGTTTCCATCGACACAGAGCGACATGGCGGATAAATTAAATGATTTCAGAAAGGCGGGGATGTAGATATGTCGGCGAAAAACATGGATAACCGTAACCGTTGGAGGAATATCACGGTGGGATTTCGGGTGTCTCCTGAAGAAAACGAACAAATTAATACGGCGGTGAGGCTTTCAGGACTTCCGAAACAGGAATATTGTTACCGTCGCTGCCTTGACAGGGATATTATTGTCCAAGGCAATCCCAGAGTGTATAAGGCGTTGAAAAATGAACTTGCCGCCGTTCTTACAGAACTAAAGCGCATTGAAGCGGGCGGGAATATCAGAGAAGAACTTTTGGATAATATTGAATTAATCACAGAGATTTTATATGGACTAAAGGGGGATGGCAATGACTAATCAAAAAGAAACGACTGCCTTCGGCTTATCTGTTGGCGCAGATGAAAGGCAGCCGATTCAAAAATGTACTGACAATAGTATATCCGCTTGCAATGAAAATATCAAGGGTTTTGGGGAAATGCAGAAAGAACCGTTATGGGACTTAGACCCTTCGTCTCTTAAAACAATCACTATGAGCGAGCTATATGATACTGTGTATGACAGCAAACTGCCGTTAATTGACGGTCTGCTCTACCCCGGCGCTTATATCTTTGCCGGCTCTCCCAAACTGGGGAAAAGTTTCTTGATGGCGCAATTTGCCTACCATGTCAGCACGGGTACGCCGCTTTGGAACTATACCGCCCGAAAAGGAACGGCTCTGTACCTTGCCCTTGAAGATGATTACCGCCGCTTGCAGGAGCGTTTATATCGGATGTTTGGAATGGAAAGTACGGAAAATCTCTACTTCTCTGTTTCGGCGGGTCAACTTGGTAGGGGACTTGATGAACAGCTTGCAAAGTTTGTTGTTGAGCATCCCGACACAAAGCTGATTATTATTGACACGCTTCAAAAGGTGCGTGAGATTGGCGGCGATAATTACAGCTACGCCAACGATTATCAGATTATTACGAAGTTAAAGAATTTTGCCGATACGCACGGTTTATGTTTGTTGCTAGTACACCATACGCGCAAGCAGACCTCCGATGATAAGTTTGACATGATTTCGGGAACAAGCGGATTGCTCGGCGCGGCAGACGGGGCGTTCCTGCTGTATAAGGAGAAACGGACGGGCAACGCCGCCACGCTTGAAGTGTCGGGCAGAGACCAGCAAGAGCAAAAACTTTATCTTCTTCGTAATCCCGAAACGTTACTGTGGGATTTTCAAAAGGCAGAAACGGAACTTTGGAAAGAGCCGCCAGAGCCGTTATTGGATGAAATTGCGGAGTGTGTTATGAAAGACGTATCGTTTTGGGAAGGCTCGGCAACAGAGCTTGTCGCATTACTAAATGCGGACGTTCAGGTAAATATCATCACAAAGAGATTAAATATTCTTGCGGGGCGGTTGTATGACGAGCATGGTATTCATTATAAAAAAGGTCGTTGCCATGAGGGACGCAAGATTATTTTATGGAAAGATGCGGAGAAAACAGCGTGACGGCTCGTGACAGTTGCGACGGTAGTTAGGGGTGCGGGGGCGGTATCAAAATAACTGTCGCAACCGTCGCATACTGTCACGGATAAAGTTTTTGCGGGGTGCAGGGGGCTTTTTTCAAAAAGCCGCCCTTGCCCCTCGGAGAGCGCAAAACCTGCTTGCAGGTTGCATTTTTGTTGGCAAAGCCGACAAAAGTGCTTTTGCGTTACTTTCGGGAAAGTAACAAAGCCTACCAGCCGAAAAGAAAGGATGTGATTTTATAAGACGGACGATTAGCGCAATGGTGGGGAAAGGCTCGGTCAACCATAACAGCCGAAAATTTAAGGCTGAAAATGTGGATGGGGAGCGTTCACACTTTAATGTGGATTATTGTAACGAGAGCATCAAAAAAGTGTATCATAAACTCTTTAATGAAGCATTGCAGAAATATAATGAGAAACAGACGAGGGCAGACCGCCGCATTGCCGATTATTACGAGAAAATACGGAACTCAAAGCAGGAAAAGCCGTTCCATGAACTGATTTTACAGATTGGCGATAAGGAAAATATGGGCGCAGGAAGTGAAAACGGACAGCTTGCAAGGCAGATTTTGGATGAATATTATCGTGGATTCCAAGAGCGAAATCCTAATCTTTATGTATTTTCTGCTCATATTCATATGGATGAAGCAACGCCGCATTTGCATATTGATTTTGTTCCGTTTACAACTGGCAGCAAAAGAGGGTTAGATACTAGGGTATCTTTGAAACAGGCGTTAGCGGCGCAGGGATTCAAAGGCGGCTCTCGCGGCGATACGGAGTGGAGCCAGTGGGTACAGTCCGAAAAAGAAAAACTTGCAGCCGTTATGGAACGCTATGGCATTGAATGGGAGCATAAAGGAACACATGAGAAACATTTATCCGTTCTCGACTATAAAAAGCAGGAGAGGGAAAGAGAGGTCGTTCAGCTTGAGGGACAGATTTCGGAGAAAAAAGAGGAATTTCAAGCATTGTCGGATAGGGTGGAGAATTACGACAAAGGCATGAAAAACCTAAAAACTCTGGAACAGGTGCTTGATACTTCTCCAGAATACCAGTTGCCAGAGCCGCAGGGGTTGATGTCGGCGAAGTCATATAGGAATAAAATAGCAGAGCCTTTGGCGCTAAAGTTGAAATCGCTTGTTAAAATGGCGCTTATAAGGTGTTTTGAAGCATGGGACAGCTACTATCAACTGAATGTCACGAATGGCAATCTATACCGTGAGAATGATGGGTTAAGGAAAATCAATGAGAAACTGGCAGGGGAAAATGAAAACCTCCGTGCGGGAAACAAAGATTATAAGCTGCTCCGCAAGGCATTTGGAAGTAAGCAGATAGACAATCTTTTAGAGCAGGCAAAAGTGATACAGCAATCAAAACAGCGAGGAAAATACTTTAAAAACAACAAAGAGGAAAGGTAGGAAACATTATGGAAAACAGGATTTATGACGAAAATAACGGTTTTTGGTATGCAAAGCAAGGCGACTATTACCTCCCAGAGCTTGCATTACCTCCCGAAGAAGAAAAGCCGATTGGCATATGGGGACAATGGCATTTGCAATATCTAAAAGAATATAAACAGCTTGTTTATATCAATCTGATGACAAGCGGCAGGCTGAATAAATACCTTGCAAGCGTGGATGAACAGGCAAAGGATATGTTTTCTCGGTTGTTAAATGATTATGCCGATAGGCAGGGGATAACAGAACGGCTAAAGGCGGAAAACCAGATTAAATGGATAGGAATGATGAATAACATAAGAAGTACCGTAGAAGAAATAGTATTAACCGATTTGATAAATGTTTAGAATCAATATTGTAGATTGAACCAATATTCTGCTTAAATAAGTAAAATGCCCTGAACAATAGGAAAATATATGTTCAGGGCTATTTTTTGTAGGTTAGACCATTAAATATAGTGTTGTAATCTGTCCGAAAGATTTCAGTTAAAGCAATCAGTTCACTAATACGAATATTATATGTGCCAGATTCTATCTGTGAGTATGCACTTCTGGAGATAGAAAAATTGCGTAGTTGTAATTGTGCGACGACTTGTTCTTGTGTTAAATTTGCGTGATTTCTTAATTTTCTTAGATTATCTCCTAAAGAGACGTCTTGTGTTTGTTTCAGTTTTTGTGACATGACTGATTAGTTGCCTTTCATGTTATAAATCCAAAGATTTATATTGATTCTAGTACAAAAAGTGTTTATAATTGCAATTAATAGATTGCAATGTGGGAGGGAGGAAGAATTTTTGTAAAGGCATTTAAGAAAAATGAATATTAGGCAGAACGCTTATTTTTTTACTCAGTTACTACTCAAATATAAAGTATTATACTTCTGTATATAAAATCTAATAATTACAGAAATTAGAGGTTAGAATAAAAGCAGCATATATCGGAAATGGGGTGTAGGTTGCTTGCTAGATGAGGAGTATATTACCAATCGGATAAAAGAACTCTGTGATAAAAGACAGATGTCTATGTATGCATTATCTAAAAAGACTGGTATCAGCCAGTCGTCTTTATCAAATCTAATGAAAAGAGGAAGTACGCCAACTTTTTATACGCTGGATAAGATTTGTGATGGATTAGGGATTACACTATCACAATTTTTCTCGAAAGATATTGGAAAATTGGAGTTATCTGCGGAACAAAGAAAAGTGTTGGAAACATGGGAAACTTTGACGGATAAAGAGAAAGAAGCAGTCGAGATATATGTGAGAGGTATGAAATTAAAGTAAAGCAGCCTGAATCGGGTTGCTTTTTTGCGTATCTGCCAGAAAGGGCAGAATATGAAAAAGAGAGTTATTTTAGTATTAGGGATGATGTTGTTAATGATGGCGACGGGGTGTGGCAAGACTGAGAAGCAGGAAGAGGAACATTCATCTACGGTTATTACATCGGGAGGCGAGGTTATTTCAGCATATCGTGATGGAAAAGATGTGACGGATGAGAGGAAAGCATTAGAGGAACAGACCGAAGATGCAATTAGTAGGTTTTTGAATCGTGATAAAGAAGAATTGGAATTTAGCATGTTTTGTATGTTGGAAATGGATGGAATGTCAATAGAGGTTATAGTAGACGAAGTGTCATATACATTTTTTTGTAGTATGCAAGGGGATATTATCAGCGCGGGGAGAACGGATGGGGAGACGTTTGATTTGAGAGGGGGAGAGTAAAGAAAATATTGTTGCATTACCTCCTGAAGAAAAAAGTGATTGGCATATGTGGCAAAAGCATTTGCGGTATCTCAACGAGCGCAAGCAATTTGTCTAGCTTAATTTGCCGACAAGCGGAGGATTGAACGAATATCTTGTAAGTGTGGATGAACGAGCGAGAGGTGTGTTTTCTCGGCTAGTAAAGGGATATACTGGTAGGCAGGGAGTAATAGAAAGGTTAAAAGCAGAAAATCAGTTTTTATAGGTTCAAAAAATGAATAGTATTCGGGCGTGTGTAAGAGGAGCGATATATTCGGAGATAATATATCCGTACTAATTTAACGGCAGGGGTAACGGTAAGATTCCACTGCCGTTATTCTAAATAAAATTTGTATTAAGGGGTGGACAAAAATGAAAAAGCAGATTATAATGAATTGTGTAAAAAAGTTCTCAAAAAAGGAGAAAACGCTTAAATGAATAAAGTGAAAGAAATTCGTAAAGAAAGAGGAATGTCGCAGGAAGTTCTCGCGCAGTATTCTGAAATCAGCAGGAAATATCTTTCGTTGATAGAACGACAAAAAGCCTCGCCGTCCATATCTATTGCGATAAAGATTGGCGGAGCATTAGGAGTGTCTATTGATAAAATTTTTCTTGATTTATCGGCGACGGAAAAACCAGCATATCCAAATCCTATCCGTTTTGTAGACTTGTTTTGCGGAATAGGCGGTTTCAGATATGCGTCTCAATATGCGTTTGATAAATTGCGATTAAAAGGCGAGTGCGTATTTAGCAGCGATATTGATAAATATGCGCAAACAAGTTATGAAGCTAATTTCGGGGAAAGACCTGCGGGCGATATTACAAAGATAGAAGCGTCCGAAATTCCCGATTTTGATATTTTGTTCGGTGGGTTTCCTTGCCAGGCTTTTTCGATTTGCGGTTTGCAAAAAGGATTTGCGGATAATACAAGAGGAACGCTTTTCTTTGATATAGCGAGAATTATAAAGGAAAAACAGCCACAGGCGTTTGTTCTTGAAAATGTGAAAAATCTTGCGAGCCATGATAATGGTAAAACTCTGAAAACAATTTTAGAGGTTCTAAGAGACGAATTGGGGTATCATGTAGATTATCATTTGTTGAATGCACTTGATTTCGGTCTGCCCCAAAAAAGGGAGCGTATTATCATTATAGGCTCTAAAAAACCTTTTGCAATGGATTGGAAGTTTAACATAGACAATAAAAAAACGCTGGATGATATTTTGGAGAAAGACGTAGAGAAAAAACATTATGCGTCGCCTGAAATAGTTGCTAAAAGGAAATCTATGCACACAGCGTCGGTTAATCCGTCTATTTGGCATGAGAATAAAGCAGGGAATATTTCTTCTTATCCGTATAGTTGCGCTTTGCGGGCGGGAGCAAGTTATAATTATCTTCTGGTAAATGGAGAAAGACGTTTAACGCCGAGAGAAATGTTGCGGTTACAAGGCTTTCCAGATAGTTTCCAGATAGTTGTTTCCGACACGCAGACGAGAAAACAAGCGGGAAATGCGATACCCGTTGATATGGTTGCAAGAGTGATTGAAAAGTTTTTGCCGTTGGCATTTTGATTGTGTGGCAAAAGACATGGAATTTTGGCGGAAATTGTGGTAAACTATATTTTGGATAAGTTTGTGTACGGAGGGATACCATGAGAGAGCCAAGATTAAGAACCGTAAATAAAGCGGTAGCGCCGTTTGATTTGAATAAATTTCCTGCAAAGTTCATAGATACGTTGGCAAAAGAAATCGTATATATGCAGGCAACGAAATCTTCTATGTCGTTAGAGGGTAACGAGTGGGAACAGATTTTTGCAGAATGCATCGGCGCAGAATGGAAACCGTCTAACGTAGGATTGGACGACGTTGTTTTAGATAATTGCTGTTGGGGAGCAAAAACTGTCTTTGCTTCAAGCAATATTGAAAGACAGCAGACAGTAAGATTGATTTCAGGAAGAAATTCTCCTACATATAGTTATGGCGTTGATAAATTGACAAGTGAGAATCCAGATGAAATTGGCAGGTTAGTTCTTGATATATGGAACGAGCGCGTATCTGCGGTAAGACAGATTTATAAATTTGTGCGTACTGTTGTTTTGGTTAAATCAAAGGATTATGCAGATTATCTTGTATTTGAGTTTGATACTATAAGATACGACCCTGAGTTGTATCGTTTTGAATGGAATAAGAGAATGAACTTAGAGGGGTATGAGAAATCAACGGGGAAGCATAAGTTTACATGGCAGCCAAGCGGCAGTCAATTCACTATTATAGAGGATATTCCCGAAAAGAGACTGCATATTTCCATAAGAAAGCCTGAAAAAGTCGCTAAAGAGAAGATTTTAGAAGCAGTAAACTTTGATAGCAGTTGGTATCGGATTGTATCCGACCATATAGAGAAATAAGACTATGGCGGATGTATTTGATAATAAAAAGCGTTCTGAAATTATGAGTAAGGTACGCTCAAAAAACAATAAGTCTACGGAATTGAAGCTGATAGAGGTTTTTAAAGAAATTGGTATTGTCGGCTGGAAACGTAATTATCCAGTAAAGGGACATCCTGACTTTGTTTTCCTTGATAAGAAAATTGCAATATTTGTTGACGGCTGCTTTTGGCATGGGCATGATTGCAGAAATACACGCCCCTCCGATAACGCTGATTATTGGACGAAAAAGCGGGAACGCAATATGAAGCATGATAAAGAAATTACAGAATTGTTTGAACGACGCGGGTGGACGGTTATTCGGATTTGGGAATGTGAGTTGAAAAAGAAGAATAGAGATGCGTTATTGAATAAGATTCAATGCTTATGAAAATATGATTGATATACTAAGTCGGCTTTCAGTTGACTTGAAATTTCAGAAAGAGAGAAAACCTATGGCAAAATCAATGACTAATGACCAATTACTTATTCGTGAATATGTTAAACAACAGTTTTCAACACAACAATTTGCTGACGAATCTACATATTTTGAATTTTTAGCAGCGTCTCAGGCTTTAAGAGAATGTGATTTAAGCGATGAGGAAGTCGAAACAGGATTGACGGGAAGTGGAGGAGACGGGGGTTGCGATGGCATATATCTGTTTTTTAATGATGTGCTTGTTGGAGAGGAATTTATAGAAAATTTGACAGAAATTCCTCGTGGGGCGACATTACAAATGTATGTTGTCCAAGCAAAAAACGAATTGGGGTTTCGTGAAGATGCAATCATGAAGTGGAAAACTATTTCTGAGAATTTATTGCAATTTGACAATCAAATAGATAGTTTTTCAGAACGCTATGCCGAAAAGGTTTTAAACTTTTTTCAGAATTTTAAGGATTTGCGAATTAAGCTTCTCACTAGCAAAGTTAAACTTATATTTAAGTATGTCTATGTTGCCGTGGCAAATGAACTACATCCTAACGTTCAAGCGCAAGCAGACGAATTATGTGATAAAATACATAAGCTGTTTCCAGGAACAATGACAACGGTAAGCGTGGAGTTTATCAATGCCTCTAAGCTTATGCAGTTTATTAATACACAGGCTACGCAGCAATTTAGTTTACCACTTGCAGATAATCCTATTTCAATCGGAGAGAATAAGGACTATGTTGCTTTAGTAAATCTTGGAGATTATTATAGATTTATAGCGGATGAGCAGAATACATTACGCAAGTATATTTTTGAATCAAATGTAAGAGATTACCAAGGACATAATAGCGTAAATAAGGAAATAGAAACTACTTTAACATCTCCAACATCAGAAGATTTCTGGTGGCTTAATAATGGCGTAACTATTGTAGCCGAAGATGTTTCACCAGCAACATCCAAACAACTTTTAATTGTAAATCCAGAAATAGTGAATGGATTACAGACTTCTAATGAAATATTTTTACATTTTAGTGGGAACCCAGAATTGCTTGAAGAAGAAAAACGAAATATTTTACTTCGTATTATTGTTCCAAATGATGAAAATTCAAGAGATAGGATTATTTTAGCAACAAATAGCCAAACAACAATACCTGCGGTTGCGTTAAGGTCAACAGATCCCATACATCGCCAGATTGAGATGTATTTTAAAAGTCGGGGTTTATATTACGACCGAAGAAAAAACTATTATAAAAATCAGGGAAAAAAGGCAAGTGAGATTGTAAGCATAGCTTTTCTTGGACAATGTCTTATGTCGTTGTTCTTGGGAAAACCTAACTACGCTAGAGCGCGTCCATCTACTTTATTAAGTAATGATGCATATTATAAACAACTTTATGTTGATAATACAGATTTGGAAATTTTTTATCGGAGTGCAAAACTTGGAAAGAGAGTTGAACGATACATTAAATCATCCAGTGATTACGACCAAGCAACTAAATCAGATATATTGTTTTATGTAGTTTATTCAGTTGTGGCTCTTGAATTGAAATCAATGATTATATCCGTAACAGAATTTAAAGCAATGGATATGGAAAAAATTGATGATGATAAGATTGATGTGGCTGCTAAAATTGTTTTTGATTTGTATAAAGAATTAGGCGGTAACAATAAAGTTGCAAAAGGGTCAGATTTATTAGAAAGGATTCAAGAGAAGATTGGCGAAATGTAAGGAAATGACATTTTAGTGACAACAAAATGACAACAGAAAATCTGATAGTCTATATTTTATGGATAATCTAAATAATGTTGATACCTTGAGCTAAATGACATATACAAAATTATTTAAGTCAAAGGTTCAAGGAGCGAGTGGGAATAAATAAAAATGTTTAGCAAATCCAGTGGTTTATGGATTAGAGAATGATTGACAGGCGGTTGTGCAACAAGACATTCATAGCCACAATGAATGGCTTTTTTGCGTCATACCACGCAAGAGCCTGATATATTACGATATGTCGGGACAGCACAGCGCCGACAAGGGAATGAGAAGATAACAATAAGACACAGAAATAGCCGCCCTTCCAGCCAAAGGATGCGGCTATTTCTGTAATTGATTAATTGGGCTAACTGTCTATCGGCAGCATAAGCCTTGCGGTAAACTCATCATCCTTCATTTCCGTATCCAATGTCCCGCCCATAAGCTCCAGCATTCTGCGGACGCTTTTTAATCCAATCTGTGTACTCTGGATGCCGTCGGATTCCTGCTTTACCATATTTGTCAAGACGATGGAGAGCTGATTATTTTCTATAGAGCCGGTAATTTTGACCGGTTCTTTTTTTGAGCTGTATTTGATGATATTGGAGAAGAGGTTGTTAAAAATCCGTTTCAGCAGGGGCTCATCTCCCAAAAAATATACGGGATCCTGAATGCGGTCCGGCGGAGTTTCCTCTGGCAGATCCAAGAGCACGGAAAAACCCGTCAGCTGCAGGAAATCTGCATTTTCTTTTAAGTGCCGGTACAGGGAAGGGATAGGAAGCAGGATAAATTCCGGCGCTTCCGTTTCCTCGTATACCAGTGCATATTCAAAGATGCGGTTAGTAATCTCTCGGATCTCATCTGTCTTATTCAGGCACCGGTTCAGATATTCCATCTGCATTTCCGGTGATTGGTTTAACTTTACGATTTCTAAGTATCCATTCAGAATAGTAAGGGGGGTGCGCAGGTCGTGGGAAAGGGCAGAGATCAGGTCCTGATTTGCCTGGCGGCTTTCCTGCTCCTGGGAGATGGTTTCCTTAAGGGCAGTGCGCAGGTTATCCAGTTCATGCGCCAGAATACCGATCTCATCCGGCCGCAGACTGGGGATGGGCGTGGACAGATCTCCGCCTGCCATCTGAAGGATCTTCTGCTTTAGGAGAATGATAGATTTCATTTTCCTGCTGACAAAAAATAGAAGTATGACAAAAAATAAAATCACGCAGAATCCCAGACAGAAAAAGAAATAAGGCGCCAGAAAAAAGGTTGGGTGAAGGAACTGTATGATTACCTGTGCATAACCGTTTTTAAATTCCACAGGAATATCATAAAGAGATTCTCCATGCCCGTCTGTCCACTGATAGAGTTTGTTAAAGACAGCGGCGGATGTGGAATCATTATAAAAGGAAGGTGATCTTCCTGCGCGGTACAGTCCGTCCTCCAGTCCATAGATACAGATGCTGGTATATTCGTCTGCAACCTTAAAAAAAGGTTCGATAGCTTTATTTCCTTCGATATCCTCTTCGGATTCCGGAATATCATATTTCAGCGCTTCCGCACGGAGCCGGAGCCAGAAATCATCGGCAGGACAGGGAAGAACCTTCTGCAGGCAGTTAGATTCCTGCAAGAAATTATAGATCTGCCATTTGTGTTTCCACATGGCGGTGTACAGCAGAAAACACAGCAGTCCTGCAGCAAGGATCAGCAGGAAAAACTGGGCGCGTATTTTTATAGGCTTTTGTCTAATCACAGCGGTACCCCTTTCCCCAGATTGTTTTGATCAATACCGGATTCTTCGGGTCTTTTTCAATTTTACGCCGGAGATTCCGGATGTGCACCATGATCGTATTATTTGCTCCGTAATAATAGGGCTCGTCCCAGATGCGCTCATACAGATGCTCTGCAGAAAAAATCTGGTGCCGGTTTGCGGTTAGGAGCTTTAGCAGGGCGTATTCCGTATCGGTCAGCTCCAAAAGCTGCCCGTTTTGCCGCACTTCCTCTGTCTCGGTGTTAATTTCCAGTCCGTGGCAGCGGATGAGAGCAGAAGGAGCCCTTTGGGCGGGAACTTCATTCTCTGAAACTCCCCGGTATATATGATAGCGGCGGATCAGCGCTTTAACCCGCCAGACCAGTTCCGAATAGGAGAAGGGTTTGGCCAGAAAATCGTCGCCTCCGCTGGAAAATCCCAGCATTTTGTCGCTGTCCTTTGTGCGGGCGCTTAGAAACAGGATCGGGGCATTGGTGATTTTGCGGATTTCCAGACAGGTTTGGTATCCGTTTGGCCCCGGCATCATAATATCCAGAATAATCAGGTCAAAAGAGGCTTGTGACAGCTGCTCAAGAGCTTTGCTGCCGCTTGCGGCTTCTGTAACCTGATAACCTTCATTGGTTAATAGAATCTGTATAATTTCTCTGATTTCCGGATTGTCATCCACGACTAAGACTTGAAATGTATTCTGAATTGCCGAATCCATCAGTAAGACCTCCGTAATTATAGCTTGTCATTGGGGGCATTGCCGGCATATTTCATTTACCGGATACAACGTCTCCATATTTTAATTATAACGAAATTAATAGAATAATGTGCTTATCTTAAGAATTCTTTAGAATTACTTTTGGCAATACTTAAGATAAGAAGCGTAGAATGATGGACAGATAAAAAAGAATGACAACTGGAGGGATGGCAGATGGATAAAATATCAGTGGTGGTTCCATGCTGGAATGAGGAAGAGGCGCTTCCTATTTATTACCGGGAAATGAGCCGGGTGATGGATGTTGACCTGCAGGATCCGCCCGGACTGCTGCCGGATATGTACCGTATTTTGAAGGAGGAGGCATACGATAGTGTGGCAACGAAACGGTCTACCCGGACAGGGGAGCCGAGAATCCGTTCCTTTTTGTCGGAGGGCTTCTACAAGTTTGTAAATAGGATTTCCAAGACAGAGATTGTAAATGGAGCGAGAGACCATCGTCTGATGAACCGGAAAATGGTGGATGCGGTGCTTGATATGAGTGAATATAACCGTTTCTCGAAAGGGATTTTTGGATGGGTCGGTTTCCGCACCAAATGGCTGGAATTTGAGAATATGGAACGTTCGGCAGGAGAGACAAAGTGGCCGCTGAAGAAATTATTCGGCTATTCCATGGAGGGCATTACCGGGTTTTCCGTTGCCCCGCTTTCATTGGCATCTATTATAGGAGTGCTGTTCTGCGCCCTGTCTTTTCTGATGATCCTGGTAATTATTGTAAGAACGCTGGTCTGGGGCGACCCGGTATCCGGCTGGCCGTCTTTGGCGTGTATTATTTTCATGGTCAGCGGAGTACAGCTTCTATGCACGGGAATTGTGGGACAGTATCTTTCCAAGACTTATCTGGAAACCAAACGCAGGCCTATTTTTATCCTGAAAGATTCCAGTGAGGAGGACGAGAATAAATGAAAGCGTTACAAGTACAATGGCGGAAAGCTGATAAGCAGAAGACGGCAGAAAAAATATGGGCCGCAGAGCTTATGCCATATATATTTCTGTGTATGCTGACGGTAATCAGCTGTTGGTTTTTTGTCGGAAGACAGGGGGTGTTCGGCGTTAAGGTGGACTGGCTCAGCCAGCACAGTGTACTGCCGGATTATTTCCGGCAGCAGTTCTACGAGACCGGAAAGCTGTTTCCGGAATTTGCAGGAAATCTCGGAGGCGGACAGAACCTGTATCATTTTTCCTATTATGGATTGTACAGTCCTGTATTTTTATTATCCTGCCTGCTTCCCTTTGTGAAAATGGGCGATTATCTAATGGCGGTCAGTGCGGCAGGGATTTTTGCATCTGTAAGCCTGCTTTATTACTGGCTTGGCAGGAGAGGTTTCCCGCGGGAGATCAGCCTGCCGGTATCGGCGTTGTTCCTTCTTGCGGGTCCGGTTATTTTCCAGTCCTGCCATCAGGTGATGTTTATCAATTATATGCCCTTTCTTATTCTGGCGCTGCTGGGTGTGGACCGGTATTTTGACAAGGGGAGGTCAGGATTGTACACAGCCGGTGTATTCCTGATGATTTTAACCAGCTTCTATTTCAGCATCGGCGGCATGATGGTGCTGGTATTGTACGGACTGAGCCGGTATATGGAGCTAAAGAAGGGTTTTTCGGAAGAGGGTGTGAGCTTTTCAGTATGCCGGAGCAGAAAGAATAAGAGGCGGAACAGAATCCTGTGTTTTCTGAAGGACGGCACCTTATTTCTCCTGCCGATGCTTACGGCAGTGCTGATGAGCGGCTTTCTTCTGGTGCCGACAGCTTGTGCGATTCTTGGAAAACGGGAGGCCGGAGAAGGCATCCATGTATGGGAGATTTTGACACCAAGGCTCCCGCTGGAGAGCCTTGTACACGGAGCATATGGAATCGGTCTTACAACGGGAGTGATAACCATTTTGATTACCGGATTATTCTACCGGAAATGGAGTGAAAGGCTGCTGCATGGAGTCTGTCTTGCTATCTTTATCCTTCCTGTTTTTCAGTGGATTCTAAATGGCGGGCTGTATGTGCGCGGAAAGGTCTTCATTCCATTTCTGCCCCTGCTCTGCTATCTGACGGCGGTGTATCTGGACAAGCAGAGGAACAGAGAGATGGCTTTCTGGGTATGTATTACGGCATATCTTCTTACTATTGTGTGGCTGTGTGTGAGTTATTTTTACGGGCAGGATTTTTCCGGGGAGCCGTTAAGGTGGTATCTAATGCTTGCAGAGAGCATCCTGCTTCTTGTGTGCTTTTGTGTTTACTGGCGGCGCGGGAATCTGCTATTGCTGACGTTTCCACCGGTTTTGTGTCTGCTCTTAAGCGGGAGCTTTTTCTACAGCGGCGCCGGAGGCGCGCTGGATAGACAGACCTATGACCATGTTACAGATACTGGAATTAAAGAATTAATTGACCAGTCTCTGGCAGAGGAGAACGGTTTCTGGAGGCTGGAGCAGGGCGGAGATGAAAAGGAGAAATCGGCGGATTTGAACCGTATCTGGAATAGCAGACAGTGGATATCTTCTCTGTATTCCTCGGCTTATAACGCAGATTATCAAAACTTCAGAGGAGATATATTCGGAGTGGAGGAGCCTTTCCGCAATGATCTGATGCAGGCGGCATCGGATAATCCGCTGTTTCAGAAGCTGATGGGGGTAAAATATGTGATCGGGGATGCAGAGGATGAGAAGACAATGGAGGCGGCCGGATATGCGTCTCATCTGACAGACGGAGAACACGTTGTGTATAAAAGTGAGAATACAGCGCCTATTGCCTATGCATCTGATCGGGTAGTTGGTGAACAGGAATACAATAGCCTGGAATTTCCGTGCAATCAGACAGCATTGATGGAATATGCAGTGGTAACAGACAGCAGGAGACGTGGGGATTCATGGAAAAACGGACTCGAAAAAGAGACCGTACCGGTGGAGCTGCCAATACCGGAAATGGATAGAGAGGGTCTTAAAATCAGCCGGACAGCGGAGGATTCTTACCATATCCAGGCAGAGAAAAAGGAACGAGTGGTGTGCAGGATTGATGCCGCCGGTACCGGTATGGATATTGAGAATGGAAATCTGATATTTCTGCGGTTTCAGATGAATAACCGCCGCAGAAATAAGGATGCCGCGGTATGGCTGAACGGAACCCGGAATAAGCTCAGCGCAGGAAACCATATTTATTACAATGGAAATACCATGTTTACCTATGTGGTTCCGCTGGGGGCGGGGGTATCAGAGGTTCAGCTTGATTTTGGAAAAGGGGACTATGAAATTCTGGATATGGAGTGTTTCATAGGAAACAGAAGTCTTTTAGAGGATAAGAATGAGCCGGAGGAGACGCTGTACCAGTCGCTTTTTGAGGTGGATTGGGAAAAGACAGAGGGAAACCTTATTTCGGGAAAAATACAGGTTCTTAATAATGGATATTTTGTCACGTCCATTCCCTATGATGAAGGTTTTGAAATCTTCGTAGACGGAAAACGGGCATTATCAGAAAAGGTGAATAAAGCATTTCTTGGATGCTCGATCAGAGAGGGAGAGCATCGGATAGAGATCATCTACCATGCTCCGGGACTGTGGGCAGGGAAAGTTCTGGCGTGTATGGGACTGTTGATTTTTCTTCTCCTGTTTGCGGCAGAGAAATACCGGAGTTCCTCCGGCGGAAACAGGCAGAATACATGAATAACAGTTAATTTTATTAATTGCCGCTTAACTCCTCATCAATTGTAAAATGGAGGACTGTTTGATATGATTGAAACAGCAGAGGCCGATGCGGATAACGATATGCCTGCTGTCTTGGCCGGACGGCAGGCATGCGGTATATAGAGATGGAGGAGGGTTTGTGTATGCAGATCGGGCAGATAATACGAAAATATAGGAAGGATAAGAATATGACTCAGGAGGAGATGGCAAACCGTCTCGGGGTCACGGCGCCTGCGGTAAACAAGTGGGAGAATGGGGTATCATTTCCAGATATTACGCTGCTTGCGCCGATTGCAAGGCTGCTAGGAATTACGGTGGATGAACTGCTGTCATTCCGTGAGGAGCTTACAAATGAAGAAATCGGGAGTATCATCCATGAATTGGATGCCATGATGAAGGAAAAGGCTTATGAGGAAGCCTTTCAGTGGGCGAAGGAGAAGCTGGAGCTTTATCCGAACAGCGGGCAGCTCTTTTGGCGGCTTGCATTGGTTCTGGATGTGTGTCGTCTTACTACGGATAAGAATATAAAGAATGCCGGAACGTACGATGAGACGATCATTCAATGGTATCACAGGGCGCTGGAGAGCAAAGATGAGGAAACCCGCACAAGGGCGGCGGATTCCCTGTTTGGATTCTATGAGAGAAAAGAGCAGTATGAGAAGGCAGAGGAGTATCTGGCTTATTTCTCTGACCAGAATCCTGAGAAGAAGAGAAAACAGGCATCCATTTACAGCAAAACGGGAAGAAGAGAAGAGGCTTACAGGGTTTATGAGCAGCTGCTGTTTTCCAATTATCAGATGGCAAGCGTGTTATTTCACAATATGTATATGCTTGTACTGGAGGATGGAAATATGGAAAAAGCCCGTATGCTGACGGAGAAACAGGGAGAGCTTGCCAGAGCCTTTGATATGGGAGAGTATTATGAGATTTGCGGAAGACTGGAGCTGGCATCAGCAGAAAAAGATGCAGATACAGCAATTGATACGATGGAGAGAATGCTGTCATCGGCAGAGAATATATGCGGCTACAGTAAATCACCGCTCTATGAGCATTTGACGTTCAAAGAAAACAAAGAGTTTCGGGAGAAGTTTAAGCAGACTCTAAAGAATACATTCCGGGATGAGGAAGCGTTTGGATTTTTGAAGGAGGATGGGAGGTGGAAAGAACTGATGGGGGAAAAATAATCCGCTCATTTTTCATGAACTTCTTGTTTTTATGGAGGGGAATACATATACTTATAGATGTTACAGATTATTTTGATCCCTTATGGAAGTATGCATTGGTGATAAAGTGATGAGTAAAAGCAGGAAGAAACGGATATTTGATATTATCCAGATTGGAAATGATGAAGACCGGGTGAGCAGGGGGTTTGATATCCTGATCATGGCAGTGATTTTGATTAATCTATTTCTCGCAGTATTTGAGACTTTTGAGAATGCGGCTAGATATCAGGATATTCTGAATATTGCAGAGCTGGTTACGGTTATAATATTTACCGTGGAATATATTCTGCGTGTATGGACCTCCGATTATCTTTACAGCGATGATGAGAACAGATGGAGGGCAGTGCTTAGATATGTATTGTCCTTTAGCGGGATCGTGGATCTGCTGTCCTTTCTGCCTTATTATCTGCCTGTATTTTTCCCGGCCGGTATTGTGGCATTCCGGATGTTCCGGGTTATCCGCATCCTGCGCCTGTTCCGCATCAATGCATACTATGATGCGTTTAATGTAATTACCAATGTTTTAAAGAATAAGAAGGATCAGCTCTTGTCTTCTATTTTTATTATTCTGGTGCTGATGGCGGCGGCATCACTGTGTATGTACAGCTTGGAGCATGAAGCCCAGCCGGAGGTGTTTCGGAATGCATTTTCCGGCTTCTGGTGGGCGGTGTCTACGCTTTTGACGGTGGGCTATGGGGACATTTACCCGATCACGATGCTGGGAAGGCTGTTTGGTATCTGCATTACCATGCTGGGAGTGGGGATGGTTGCGATCCCTACCGGTATCCTGTCGGCAGGCTTCGTGGAGCAGTATGCCCAGCTAAAGGAGATTGATGAGGACACGAAGAATAAGGATAAGCAGTATGTGCTGCTGGAAATGAAGGAGGACAGTCTGTGGACAGGAATGAAAATCCGAAATATGATGCTGCCTGCGGAGCTTAAGCCTGTGATCATACGCCGGGGCGAGAGAACGATTGAACCGAGCCAGAATCTGATCATCCGTGCGGGAGATATTCTTGTGCTGGCGGCGGAAGGCTGTGAGGAATAAGAATGGAAAGGGAGTATACGTATATTGCAATCGATTTAAAATCCTTTTACGCTTCTGTAGAGTGCATTGAGCGGGGGCTGGATCCCATGAATACGAATCTGGTAGTGGCAGATAAAAGCCGTACGGATAAGACCATCTGCCTGGCGGTTTCGCCGTCTTTGAAGGCTTATGGGATTCCGGGACGGCCCAGGCTGTTTGAGGTGCTGCAGAAAATACGGGAAGTGAATGCAGAAAGGCAGAAAAAGGCTCCGGGACAGGCATTCACCGGGGCTTCTGCCCATGCGATCGAGCTGGAGTATATGCCGCAGCTGAAGGTGGATTTTGTGACAGCCGTACCCAGAATGGCATTGTATCTGGAGTACAGCGGCCGTATTTATGATATTTATCTGAAATACGCGGCGCCGGAGGATATTCATGTGTATTCCATAGACGAGGTGTTTATGGATGTGACCTATTATCTGAATACGTACCAGATGACGGCAAGAAAGCTGGCATCTGAGATTGTCAGGGATGTGCTGGAAACTACGGGCATCACCTGTACGGCAGGGATTGGTACCAATCTGTATCTTGCCAAAATTGCTATGGACATTGTGGCGAAGCATCTGCCGCCGGATAAATACGGAGTGCGGATCGCGAAGCTGGATGAGATGAGCTACCGCAGGCTGTTGTGGAGCCACAGGCCCTTGACGGATTTCTGGCGGGTGGGAAGAGGCTATGCACAGAAGCTGGAGGCCTGCGGTATTTACACCATGGGAGATATTGCCAGATGCTCTCTGGGCGGACCTGCGGATTACTACAATGAAGAGCTGCTCTATAAGCTGTTCGGGGTAAATGCAGAGCTTCTGATCGATCATGCCTGGGGCTGGGAGCCGTGCAGAATGGAAGATATTAAGGCGTATAAGCCGGAAAGCAGCAGTATGGGTTCCGGGCAGGTGCTGCAGTGTGCCTATGATTTTAGGAAGGCAGGGCTGGTGGTCCGGGAAATGACGGAGCAGGTAGTGCTGGAGCTGGTGGATAAGGGACTGGTAACGGATCAGATGGTACTGACAGTGGGCTATGACAGAAGCAGTCTGGAGCGGCCGGAAGTCCGAAAGGCATACAGGGGTGAAGTGAAAACGGACCGCTATGGACGGAGGGTTCCGAAGCATGCCCATGGAACGGCGAATCTGGGGAGACAGACCTCATCGACTAAGCAGGCCGTTGAGGCGGTTATGGGCCTGTACGAGCAGATTGTGGATAAACGGCTGTTAATTAGAAGGATCCAGGTGACAGCGAACCATGTTGTAGAAGAAGGGCAGATATTAGAGCAGGAAGCCTATGAGCAGATGGAACTCTTTACCGATTATGAAGAGCGCAGGAAGGAACAGGAAGAAGAGCGGGAGGCTCTTGCGCGGGAGCGCAGGCTTCAGAAGACGATGCTGGAGATTAAGAAAAGATATGGGAAAAATGCTATATTGAAGGGCATGAATCTGGAGGAGGGCGCGACGGCAAGAGACCGGAATAATCAGATCGGAGGGCATAAGGCTTGAATTTACAGGATACGGAACAGTATAAGGATATTATAGATCTGCCGCACCATGTGTCGGAGAAGCATCAAAAGATGTCTCTTCGGGACCGGGCGGCGCAGTTTGCACCCTTCGCGGCGATCTCCGGGCATCGAGAGGTGATCATGGAGACGGAGCGCCGCCATGTGAGTGATGATATGGAGCGGGCAGAATATGAGGGGGATAGCTAGCGGCGGCATGGAATCTATATCAGGAATTTAATATCCGCCGCTCTATGATTTGTACAAGTTCATCAACAGATTCTTTCTTTCCGTCCTTTTCCCAGTGGATAAACACATTCAGCAGGGCGCCCGCATAGTAGTACAGGTCGTAGAGGGAGCCTGAATAATAGGGAACTGTATATAGCTTCATGTATTCATTTATGGCATTGATCATGAGATAGTATAGGTTTGCTTCATCCAATGTGATAAATAGGAATGCATAGCGGTCAAAGTAATAAAGTGCATGGCGTATGCGCTCCCTGCTTTGGAGCATGGAAAGGGAAATTGTCTCCGGACATTCTTCAAGATAGCCGTTGATGATTTCCAAAAGATAATTATTAAGGGCATCGGTTTTGTCATGAAAATAATGGTAGAAGGTCATCCGGGATACACCGGCTTTTTTTACTATATCGGAAACGGTAACGGCTTCAAAGCCCTTCTGGTGCGTTAGGAAAAGGATGGCTTCACCGATGCATTGTCTGGTAAAACGGTTTCTTCTTGTGAATTTCTTATTAATATGTTTCCACATAACGCCTCCTTTTGAAATGTTTACACTTTATGCTTCTTTGTAAATTGTAGCATAGAATAGAATGAGATACAATCAATATGTAGTAATGAAAACTACTTGTTGGAAAATACAGTTACTGTTCACGGGGCAGGAATCCTGTAAGCAGTAACGAAATGTGCAACAGGAGGAGTATATGAGTAAATTAATTATATTGGCGGAGACAGGATCGGATATACCGGCGGAGACGGCGGAAAAATATGGTATTCGGCTGGTTCCGATGCATGTTTCCTTTGGAGACGAGACAAAGGATGACGGAACATTTCCGGCAGAGGAGATCTACGGATATTATGAGCGTACCGGAAAGCTTCCGAAGACCAGCGGCTGTGTGCCGGAAGATTTTACAAACGTATTCGGAGAGCTTCGGGACAGAGACCCGGACAGCAATATTCTCTATCTGGCCTATTCTTCAGTCACTACCTGTTCTTATCAGAGCGCGAAGATCGCGATCGATACCGGGCATGTGGGAGGAGTGACCTGCGTGGATACCAAACAGGTGTCTGCAGGGCAGTATGCGGTTGTTGTGAAAATGGCAGAGCTTTTGCAGGAGCATCCGGAGTGGACGCCGGAGGAAGCCGCAGACAAAGCGGTCAGGCTGTCGGAGAGGGTTAAGATGTGTTTCCTGCCGGATACGCTGGAATTTCTACGGGCAGGAGGAAGGGTCAGCAATGCGGCGGCGCTGGCGGGAAGCCTGCTGAAGCTGCATCCCTGCATTGAGATCCTGGACGGGTATCTTCAGGCGGCGAAGAAGTATCGGGGAAGTATGGACAAGATTGCACCAAGATTGGTGAAGGAATATATTGCGGAGCAGAAACTGTCTAAAGATGAGATCTATTTGATCTGGGCGCCGGGCCTGGCGGAGGAAACGAAAAAGGCGGCCGAGACGGCGGCATATGAGGCAGGGGTAAAGAAGATTACCTGGGTGCGGACCGGAGGCGTGATTACCTGCCACGGCGGGCCAGGGGCATTCGGCATTGTCGGATTTGCATAGATTTGTGATATTTCCGGCGGATAATGGAAATTGAGAGTCCCTTTGTCCGCTGAGGGAAGTTCGGATAAGAAAGATAAGAATGACTTGCGTAAAATAGGGTACGAAGGTCATTCTTTTTGTGTTATACTATCTGAACAAAGAAAGTTTTAAAAAGATGTCAAGAAGGAGAGATATTATGAAGATTGCAGTGACTTATGAAAACGGACAGGTGTTCCAGCATTTTGGACATACGGAGAAATTTAAGGTATACCATGTAGAAGACAATAAGGTTGTGGATTCGGAGATCGTGGATACCAACGGACAGGGACACGGCGCGCTGGCAGGCTTTCTGCTTGGAGGCGGAGTGGATATGCTGATCTGCGGCGGTATCGGAGGCGGCGCCCGCACAGCGCTGGCCGAGGCGGGAATTGACCTCTATCCGGGATGCTCCGGTGATGCAGATGAGAAGGTAGAGCAGTTCCTGGCAGGAACGCTTGTATATGATCCGGATACCGTCTGCAGCCATCATGCAGGCGGAGGGCATCACCACAGCGGACACAGTTGCGGCGAGCATGGCTGCCATTAGTTATGGCCGGGGAATATCAGCATATCCGGCATGGGTTTGAGCCGATTTACGATGCACATTCCCGTGTTCTGATTTTAGGAACCCTGCCGTCGGTAAAATCCAGAGAACAGCAGTTTTATTACGGACATCCACAGAACCGTTTCTGGAGGCTTATGGCAGGAGTAACAGGAGAAGAAAAGGTTCCGGTATCCATCCCGGAGAAAACGCAGTTTCTTCTGAAACATCGGATTGCCATATGGGATGTGATTGCGGAGTGTGATATTATCGGCTCCAGCGACAGCTCGATTAAACATGTGGTTCCGGCGGATCTGACACGGATCCTGGAGGAGGCGCCGATTGAGGGAATCTACGCAAACGGCGCAAAGGCGTATGAGCTGTATATGAAGTACAGCTATGAGAAGACCGGGCGGGAGATCGTGAAGCTCCCGTCTACAAGTCCGGCCAATGCGGCGTTTCAGATGGACAGGCTGGTGTCCGTATGGGGGAATGAGCTGTCCGGCATCCGGTGAAAGATGCCGGGCAGGCTTATGGGGAAATACGGACAAAAGCGTACTTTAGTATTGAAACCGATTATAAAATAGCAGCCAGCCCGCTCTCCACCAGCGCATGATCTGCCACCAGCCCGCGCCGGACAGGCCGAATTCTTGTATCAGATCAGATTTGGCGGAGATACTTCTTACGTCCTCGAACCATACCTCGTGCTGGACGCCGTCCTGCATATAGCGGAAATACGGGGACTGTGCCGTTTCGTCAAACTGGATCGCAGCGCCGTGTTGTATGGCAATCTGGACGGCTTCTACATTTCCGATAGTAACTGCTGTGGTGACACCCTGTTCGTAGGGAAGCGGCCAGTCGTAGCCATAGTTGGGAATGCCCAGATGGATTTTCTCAGGCGGTATTTCGGTAACAGCATATTCCACGACCCGGCGAACCATATTTAAGGGGGCGACAGCCATACTGGGGCCGTGCTTATAGCCCCATTCGTAGGTCATAAGGAGGACGGAATCGGCGGCGGCTCCTAACGCGGCGTAATCCTTGCCTTCATATAGAAGTCCCTTCTGGTCCGCAGAGGTCTTGGGGGCAAGGGCGGCGCTGACAGTATAGCCGTATGGGCGGATCGTTTCAGCCAGTTCTGTTACAAATGCGGTAAAGGCATCCCGGTCTGAGCTTTTAATATATTCAAAATCTATGTCTATTCCTGCAAAATTTTTTGTCTGCAGGGTATCCAAAAGCTGATAAATCAATGTCCATTTGTAGGTTTCGTTTTGTAATACGGAAGTGATCAGATTATTATTAAACTGGCCGGAGCTGTCCAATGGCGTAAGGGTAAGGATCGGCCGGACGTTCTGGTCTATGGCGGCCTGGATCATCCAGCGGTCATCGAGAGGAGGAAGAATCAGCGTGCCTTCCGGGGTGAAGCCGTAAGAGAAGATAAAAAGCTCTGTCAGGAAGGGCAGAGTCTGAGCAAGAACCCATGGGCTGATATAGGTGTAGGCGTATCCGCCGGTTTGGATGGAGGGCTTGGGGAAACTGCCGGTTTCTGCGGAGAGTGGAGTTTCGCCCGGATAGGTAATCAAAAGAGCCTGCCCGACGGCAAGGGCATAGGGGTAGACAAGCTGGTTGTCGTAAATGACAGAATCGGCGGATGTGCCGAAAGCCCTGGCAATGCTGTCAATTGTATCGCCCGGGGTGACTACATAGATATCCATTGGAGGCTCCTGAAAATAGGTTCCATTCATTATATGAAAAAGAATGGATTCTGTTACCGGAATGCCTGAGGGTGTGGACGGCGGTGCTGTGCGTGTACTTTGTATCATTTTTACATGCGATGTCCTTGACCGGTAATTTGGATGCGTGGTAAAGTAGAGAGTATAGATTTTACTATGAGAGAAAGAATGAGAGGACTACGAATATGAAGAAAAATAATCCAAAGGCATTGCTGCCGATCGGCGTGTTCCTGGTGCTGTATCTAGGGCTTGGAATCCTGTTTGAATATGTGATGAAGATTCCCATGGGATTTTACAATATCCCGATCGTGACGGCATTTCTTGCGGCGATCCTGACGGCCTGCCTTCAGAACAGGGAATTGAAATTTGACGACAAGCTTAGCATAATGGCTCAGGGCATGGCTGACAAGAATATTATTACGATGCTGCTGATTTTCCTGACTGCGGGTACCTTCGTGGGAGTGGTAGGCAGAAGCAGCGCCGAGAGCGTGGCGTATTTTATGCTGTCGCTGATCCCTGCGCGGTTTGCGGTAGCAGTTTTATTTGTGGTTGCCTGCTTTGTATCCACTGCAATGGGAACCTCGGTAGGAACGATTACACTGATCACGCCGATCGCGGCGGCGGTTTCTGCGGCATCCGGCTTCAGCCTGCCGCTGTGCGTAGGTTCGGTGATGGGCGGCGCCATGTTCGGCGATAACCTGTCTTTTATATCGGACACTACGATCGCGGCATGTAATGGCCAGGGCTGTGCTATGAAGGATAAGTTCCGGGAAAATTTCTGGATTGCCCTTCCGGCTGCGCTGGTTACGCTGGTGCTGATCCTGGTGCTTTCCATGAATACTGATTTGAACGGATCTGTAACACAGGAATATAATCTGATCCAGATTATTCCCTATGTGCTGGTTCTGATCGGCGGAGTGATCGGAATCAATGTATTTGTAGTGCTTCTGGCAGGGATTGTGTCAGGAGCGGCAATTATGCTGGTAACCGGGCAGATTGCTCCGGTGGAGCTGATCGGAAATATGGGTTCCGGTGCCTCCGGAATGTTTGAGACCTGTATGGTAGCGGTTCTGGTATCCGCCATGTGTGCCCTGATCCGGGATTACGGCGGGTTTGAAGCTCTGCTTTCTGCAATCCGCAGAGTGTTCAAGGGAAAGAAGGGCGGACAGCTCGGCATGGGACTGTTAGTCTGCGCCATGGATATAGCTACGGCGAATAATACCGTTGCCATCGTTATGGCTAATCCTATTGCCTCCGAGATGTCGGAGGAATACGGAATTACGCCCAGAAAGGCGGCGTCTATTCTGGATACCTTTTCCTGTATTTCTCAGGGGGCGATCCCTTACGGAGCTCAGATGTTGGTGGCGCTGTCTGCAGTGAATGAACTGGGCTATGAGCTTTCGGCATTTGATGTGATACCGAAGCTGTTCTATCCGGGACTCTTGTTAATAAGTTCATTGATATTTATTTTTGTAATTCCGGACAGGAAGAAGGCCTAGAAGCATGATACATATTGCAATCTGTGATGATGAAGAGAAGTTTGTGAGTCATCTGACGGGGCTGATCAGGCAGTATGCGGCAGAGAACAGTGAGGAGATTAAGATAACCGCATACTATGACGGCCTGAATCTGATTGAAAAATATGATACCTCCATTGACCTTATTTTTCTGGATATTCAAATGAAGATGGTGGACGGTCTGCATACGGCGGAGCGGATCCGGAAGCAGGAAGGGGATCGCGCAGGAGCTTTCGGCGCATCATTTCGTCAGGTGCCACAGCAGTTATCTGGTGAATCTCGCCTATGTGAAGGGAGTTAAGAAGCTGGAGATCACGCTGATTACCGGGGAGGTGCTGCCAATCAGCCAGCCCAGGCGCAGGGAATTCATGGAACAGTTAACGGAATACTGGGGGGATATGTTATGATACGGTTTTTGGATTTCCTTTCTTACGCGCTTCAATGGGCATATGTTCTGGTATTTTTTCTGGTGTGCCACTCCTTTTTATCCCTGCGTCAGAATATGTTGTTGCGGGTATTGGCGTTCTTTGTAGGGGCGCCGATTTTTGTTGTCATTGTATACTCCAATGACTTAGTGAATCTTCTGGCTCCGCTGGCGGGATTTTTCCTTTATACGGAGGTGTTTTTTTCGGGGCGTTTTATCGAGAAGCTTACGGCGGTGCTGGTATTTTATCCGGCGGTGATCGCGGTCAATTATCTGACGAATGATATCGGCAGCAGACTGTTTTTCGGACTGACAGGTGCGCCGGCAGAAGAGGGGATGGGCTGGACCAGGGAAATGCTTATCACCAACCCCCCCCACTTCAAGTGGGGGGTGAAAAACGCCCCCAAGGGCTTTGTTACTGATCGCCTGAAAGGCGGGTGTTGCAAGCATATATTACTTGCTGCCGCTAAAAAGCGGCTCCCTCACTTTCTTCTTTCCGAGATTCTTCTGACTGTTCCCGAATATATTTCTTTATGGCATCCTCTGTTACATTTCCTACCGTTGCCACATAATATCCTCTTGCCCAAAATGCTTTATTCCATTTACTTTGTTGCCCCGGATGCCTGTCATATATCATTAGCGTACTCTTCCCTTTTAGGTATCCCATAAAATTTGATATACTTATCTTTGGTGGAATACTCACGCATATATGCACATGGTCAACACACACAGCCTCCTATTCTTGAGATTGGCTTGCAACACCTTTCTCATATTAGCATAGGAGGCTTTTTTATAGAATCTTCTTCGCTACAGTTTACTCTATTTTCCCCAGCATAGCTGGGGGATTAGCAATTTCATTTACGGGGCGGACGGGATTATCTTAAACGCGGCGGCTAGAGACGGCAATCATTTCCCGGAAAAAAGAATTTGCCATGATCCAGAGCGTTGGGATGACGAAGCGCCAGCTTAGAAGGATGCTGGCCTTCGAGGGGCTTGATTATGCGGGAATTACATTGGTTACTTCCTATGTGCTCAGTGTTTTCACTGTGGGTGTTGTGGTGCGGAGGATTGCGGAGGAAGGCTATACATCGACGTTCCGATTTACACTGCTTCCCCTTGCGGTATGTACTCCGATTCTTATCGGGCTGGCTGTTCTGATACCGTATATCTGCTTTAAAAATCTGGAGAAGCAGAGCATTACGGAACGGCTGCGGATGACAGATTAGACGCCGCTATTTTGAATGACAGGCAGGAGAAGACTGGGTTGACTTTCTGCAATAACTATGCTAGTATTGACTTCAATGGATAAAAGCGTTAAAGGGGTAAAGCGAGATGCCGATTACAGAGATATTAGAAGAAAATTGCAGGAAATACGGAGAGGATATCTGTCTGGTGGAGATCAATCCACAGCAGCCGGAGGACAGGCGTATCACATGGAAGGAATATGAGCTGATGGAGCCGACTCCCTTTGTACATTACCGCAGGGAGATTACCTGGAATGTATTTAATGAGAAGGCGAACCGTTTCGCCAATCTGCTGTTAAGCCGAGGGGTGAAGAAGGGTGACAAGGTAGCGGTTCTCTTGATGAACTGTCTGGAATGGCTGCCGATCTACTTCGGGATCTTAAAGACCGGGGCGCTGGCGGTGCCGCTGAATTTCCGTTATTCTGCCGAGGAGATAGAGTATTGCGTGAATCTGTCCGATACGGATGTGCTGGTATTTGGACCGGAATTTATCGGACGTGTGGAGGAGATTGCAGATTCGATTGTAAAGAACCGGCTGCTGTTCTTTGTGGGCGACGGCTGTCCTTCCTTTGCAGAGAGCTATGTGCAGCAGACGGCCAATTGCTCCGGCTTGTCACCGGATATTAAGCTGGCGGATGAAGACGATGCTGCAATCTATTTTTCATCCGGAACAACAGGCTTTCCCAAGGCGATCCTGCACAACCATGAGAGCCTGATGCATTCCTGCAGGGTAGAGCAGAACCATCACGGGCAGACAAGGGATGATATTTTCCTGTGTATTCCGCCGCTGTACCATACCGGCGCTAAGATGCACTGGTTTGGAAGCTTCCTGACAGGCTCGAAGGCAGTCCTGCTGAAAGGGACGAAGCCGAAATATATTATGGACGCTATTTCTCAGGAGAAATGCACGATCGTATGGCTGCTGGTTCCGTGGGCACAGGATATTCTGGACGCCCTTGACCGCGGAGATATTAAGCTGGAGGATTATGAGCTTGACCAGCTGAGACTGATGCATATAGGCGCACAGCCGGTTCCGCCGAGTCTGATCAAGCGCTGGAAAGAGTATTTTCCCCATCATCAGTATGACACCAATTACGGCTTAAGTGAGTCCATCGGACCCGGCGCAGTGCATCTGGGCGTGGAGAATATTCACAAGGTGGGTGCGATCGGCAAGGCAGGATATGGCTGGAAAACGAGGATCGTGGATGAGAACGGCGCAGATGTGGAGCCGGGCGGCGTGGGAGAGCTGATCCTGCAGGGACCGGGCGTTATGACCTGCTATTACCATGATGAAGAAGCAACAAAGGAATCGCTGAAAGACGGCTGGCTTTACACCGGAGATATGGCGCAGGAGGATGAGGACGGATTTATCTTTCTGGTAGACCGGAAGAAGGACGTCATCATCAGCGGCGGAGAGAATCTGTATCCGGTGCAGATTGAGGATTTCTTCCGGGCACATAAGGCTGTGAAGGATGTTGCGGTAATCGGCCTTCCGGATAAACGGCTGGGCGAGATTGCGGCAGCAATAGTAGAGATCAAAGAGGGAGCGGAGTGTACGCAGGAGGAGCTGGAGATGTTCTGTAAGAAGCTTCCCCGGTACAAGCGTCCGCACAGGTACATATTTGCAGAGGTACCCAGAAATGCCACCGGTAAGATTGAGAAGCCGAAGCTTCGGGAGATTTACTGCGGTAAGAGATTGGTAGAGATGCAGAATAAGGGTTAAATAAATATAAGGCATATCAGATAGTCGATTCTATCCGATATGCCTTATTGATTCCTGTATAGGTGTATGCACACCTGTGTATCTACAGATCAAAGGTTTCCATATCGTCAGGTACATAGAGATTCCCATGATAATATCTGGAGCCCTCTTCGGTATATAATTTTTTCCGTTCCCTCAGATGCGTTTCCTCGGTATGGTAAAGGAGAAGATTCGGGATGCCTAGATTTTCTGCAAGCTGGCAGGCTTCCTTCACGGTACGGTGGCGTTTTTCATAAGGCTTAAATTTATCGGCTTCCCCAAACAGGCAGAAGGCTTCATGCAGGAGCCAGCTGCTGCCCTCTAAGTATAAAGTACGTCTGTCGGTGCTGTCAATGAAATGTGCGCAGATTTCACATACGAAGTCAATAACAGTCATCACAGCCGCAAAGTTTGAAGCGTCTACGCCCCAGTCTTCCACATCAATAGCGGCGTGGGGTGCATGCTGTACAGCGTCGCAAACAACTGGATGCCTCCAGAACGGATAACATTATTCTTGCAATTGCGGCAGTTGCAATTATCCTCGGATTGTGCTTAAATTAAATGGGAAAAAGCCGGAGCCATAGAAGAAGGTACTGGAAAACTTAAGTGATGTGATTAATATGTGGTTAACATTCAACATTTATCGTGGCAAGCACAGGAATTAACGTTATACCGGCCAACATGATCGTTAATGCAAAAGAGAAAGAACTGGATAGGACAAAATATAACAGCTAATGAAAGGTAATGGTATGAAGATAACAATAGCGATTGATTCTTTCAAGGGAAGCCTTACTTCTATGGAAGCCGGGACTGCGGCAATGGAAGGCGTGAAAGCGGCGTTTCCGGATGCGTCCGTCTATGTGCGTCCCCTTGCAGACGGAGGGGAAGGAACGGTGGAAGCCCTTGCGGACGGAATGGGCGGCCGGATACAGTGCGTGACGGTTACGGGGCCTCTTGGGGATCCGGTGGAATGCAGCTACTGTATCATCGAAAAAGAAAAAACAGCTATCATAGAAATGTCCGGGGCGGCTGGTATCACTCTGATACCGGCGGCCAGGAGAAATCCGTTGTATACGACTACGTACGGCGTAGGCGAGACGATTAAGGATGCTCTTACAAAAGGGTGCCGTAAGTTTATCATTGGTATCGGCGGAAGTGCGACGAATGACGGCGGCATAGGGATGCTGCAGGCATTGGGGTACGGCTTTTACGATGCGGCCGGAAACGAGGCGCCTTATGGGGCGGCCGGCCTAGAGAAGCTGGCGGTGATCGAGGATAAGAATGCTATGCCGGAATTGAAGGAGAGCGAGTTTTTCGTGGCGTGTGATGTGACCAATCCTCTGTGCGGAGAGAATGGCGGCAGTGCCATATATGGACCGCAGAAGGGAGCCGGCCCGGAGATGGTTGAAATAATGGATGGCTGGATGCAGAAGTATGCTGAGCTTGCAGAAAAAAGCTATCCTAAAGCAGACAGAAACCGTCCGGGAACAGGAGCGGCAGGCGGACTCGGCTTTGCATTTTTGACTTTTCTGAATGCTGCTTTGGAGCCGGGGATTTCTATTGTGCTCCGGGAGACAAATCTGGAACAATATGTAAAGGATTCGGATCTTGTTATTACCGGAGAAGGCCGCCTGGATGGACAGACGGCAATGGGAAAGGCGCCGGCAGGTGTTGCGGGGCTGGCGAAAAAATATAAAAAACCAGTGATTGCATTCGCCGGCTGCGTGGCGGAAGATGCAGGAGCATGCAATGGCTGCGGCATTGATGCATTCTTCCCGATCTTAAGAAAGCCAGTAACGCTGGAACAAGCGATGAAGAAAGAGAATGCCCGGAAAAATATGGCGGCGGCAGTAGAACAGGCTGTCAGACTGTGGAACGCAGGAAGGGCTGCTGATGACTAACTGATATTCAGTTTGTGTGTGTAAAATAAAAGCATTCTTGATGGAATTAGTGCCTGCAGGGCTTTTGCTGATTCCATCAAGGGTGCTTCTGTTTTGAGTATGCTTTATTATTTCTGGATAACTTCGGATACATACTGCATTTGGTTTAATGCAACAACCGATAGATGCGGATTTTCTTCTGCGGCATCCGGGCTGGTATATACCTCCACATCGTCTGCGGAGCCTTCATGGGAAGCGGCACCTGAGGCCAGACTGCCAAGCTCTGCCTCCACACTGACGCCGCATGCGTGGGCAATTTCGCAGATTTGTTTGGTATTGCAGGCATACATCAAATATAAAATCCTTCTATTCCTACCATTTAAAACATGATAAAAACAGAAGAAATTCAATAAAAATCTTGTAATATAAAAAAGACATGCTATAATAATAGTAATTATTATCGATTTTGAAGTATGAAGGAGGAAAAAGCTATGGAGTTAAAAGGAAGCAAGACAGAAGCAAATTTACAGGCGGCATTTGCAGGAGAATCACAGGCGAGGAATAAGTATACCTACTATGCATCGAAAGCAAAGAAAGACGGATACGTACAGATTGCCAATATTTTTGAGGAAACAGCGGCGAATGAAAAGGAGCATGCGAAGATCTGGTTTAAGCTGCTTCATGGCGGCGCCGTTCCGTCAACGATTGAGAATTTAAAGGACGCGGCAGAGGGTGAGAATTACGAATGGACCGATATGTATGCCGCATTTGCCAAGGATGCTAAGGAAGAAGGCTTTGATGATATTGCGAGATTGTTTGAACAGGTGGGAGAGATTGAAAAGGAGCATGAGGAAAGATATCGGAAACTGCTGGCCAATATTGATGAGGGGCTTGTATTTTCCAGAGAGGGAGATTGTATCTGGCAGTGTGCTAACTGCGGTCATATCGTAGTGGGTAAGAAGGCTCCGGAAGAGTGCCCGGTATGCGCGCATCCGCAGTCTTATTTCCAGATTAAGGCAGAGAACTATTGATATGAAGATTATTATATCTCCGGCCAAGAAAATGAACATCAATACCGACATGCTTCCGGTAAGAAAGCCGCCACGCTTTCAAAAGGAGGCACAGGAGATGTGCCGGACGATTCAGAAGCAGGCTGTGGACTTATAGATGAAAGAGTGTGAGGGATTATGGCGCGGGGAGGAAATGGAAAGCTGAAGCTTTTGTACTTACAGAAGCTTCTTCTGGAGCGGACGGATGAAGAGCATGGCATGACGATGCCGGAGATTGTGAAAGCTCTTGAGGAATATGGGATTTCTGCCGAGCGGAAAAGCCTGTATGGAGACATCCAGACGCTTCAGGAGTACGGCATGGATATTATCGGGGAACAGAAGGGAAGAGCTTACAGCTACTATGCGGCAAGCCGGGAATTTGAACTGCCGGAGCTAAAGCTTCTGGTGGATGCTGTGCAGTCCTCGAAGTTTGTTACAGAGCGCAAGTCTAATGAGCTGATCCGCAAGCTGGAGAGCCTTGGCAGCAGGTATGAGGCGAAGAAGCTGCAGCGTCAGGTTTATGTGTCCGGGCGGATTAAGACGATGAACGAAAGTATCTATTATAATGTAGATGAAATTCATAATGCCATCAGCAATAATGAGAAGATCCGGTTTCAGTATTTTCAGTGGAATGTAAAGAAAGAGATGGAGCTGCGCCGGGAAGGGAAATTCTACTGTATCAGCCCCTGGGGCGTGTCGTGGGATAATGAGAATTATTATATGATCGGCTATGACAGTGAAGCGGAGACGATAAAGTATTACCGGGTGGATAAGATGCTGAAGCTTTCGGCGGCAGGAGAGAAGAGGGAAGGGCAGGAAGCATTTGAAGCAATGGATCTGGCGGCGCTGTCCCGGAAGACCTTCAGCATGTTTGCGGGAGAAGAGCAGTACGTGAAGCTGGAATTCGTTAATGCTATGGCCGGCGTTGTGATCGACCGGTTTGGCAGGGACGTGTCTCTGCTTAAGAAGGACGGGGAGCATTTCGTGGTAAATGTGAATGTGGCAGTCAGCAGGCAGTTTCTGGCATGGGTTATTTCCCTTGGAGACGGCGTAAGAGTTCTGGGACCGGATACTGTAATTCGAGCACTGAGAGAAGAAGCTGGAAGGCTGGCATCGGTTTATGGAGGGGAACTATGATTGGAACAATTGTAAACACAGGTACCATTGCCGCAGGCACCATCGCAGGCAGTATTGTGAAGAAGGGAATCAAGCCGCAGTATCAGGAGTCGTTGTTTAACGCCATGGGCTTTGCGGCAACGATGCTTGGGATTAATGCGGTGGTCAATCATATGCCGGACAGTAAGTATCCGGTGCTTTTTATTGTGAGTCTGGCAGTTGGAAGCCTTGTGGGTTCCATGATCGATCTGGACGCGAAATTCCAGAGGCTGGTAAGTAGATATGCTTCGACAGGACTTGGACAGGGGCTTTCCAGCGCGGTGCTTCTGTACTGCATCGGAACTCTGTCAATTCTGGGTCCGGTGATGAGTGCTGTATACGAGGATCATACCTATCTCTTTACTAATGCGGCACTGGATCTGGTTACGTCAATGGTGTTCGCGTCCACTTATGGAATAGGGATGATATTCGCGGCGCCGATTCTGTTTGCATGGCAGGGCAGCATTTACCTTCTGGCATATTATGGGGCGGGCGCATTTTTTACCGATGAATTGATGTGCGAGCTGTCGATCGTGGGAGGCGTGCTGATTGCAGGCTCTGGTCTCGGCATACTGAAAATCAAGGACTGTAAGACAATGAATATGCTTCCGTCGCTTCTGGTGCCGATTGTGTTTTTTGTTATAAAAGGATTGATTTCTTCATAAAATTTCAACTTTACTTTAGCGTGCTACTATGCTACAATACTACTTGGCTATTAGAGTAAAATATGGAGGGAAAGGTTATGAAGAAGAGATTTATTGCATTTATGTTGTGCATGGCTATGGTATTTTCCATGACAGCCTGTGGCGGAAGTGGTTCGGAAGAGAAGCAGGATGCAGGGGATAATACAGAAACGGATGATTCAGGAAGTGATGTGGATTACATCAAGGAAAAAGGAACACTGGTGGTGGGAATTACAGAATTTGAGCCGATGGACTATAAGGATGAATCCGGTGAGTGGATCGGCTTTGACGCGGATATGGCCAAGCTGGTTGCAGACGAGCTGGGTGTTGAGGCGGAATTTGTAGTGATTGACTGGGATACCAAGATTATGGAGCTGGATTCTAAGAACATTGATGTTGTCTGGAACGGCATGACTCTGACACCGGAGGTTACATCTGCTATGGAATGCACGAATGCTTACTGCAATAATGCGCAGGTAGTGGTTGTGCCGGAAGATAAGAAGGATGCAGATTTAGCGGATCTTACCTTTGCAGTCGAAGCTGGCTCTGCCGGCGAGGCTGCCGCAAATGATAAGCAGTTTCAGATGAATGCTGTTGCATCTCAGGCAGACGCGCTGATGGAGACTGCGTCCGGAACCTCTGATGCGGCGATTATTGACCTTCTGATGGCGGGAGCAATGATTGGAGAAGGAACCAGTTATACAAATTTGATCTATACAGAGGAGCTGACGACAGAAGAGTATGGCGTTGGCTGCCGTAAGGGTTCTGATCTGGCTGAGTATATCAATGGAATATTTGTAAAGACCTACGAAGATGGAAGAATGATGGAAATCGCCGAAACATACGGTGTTCAGGAGGCTGTCGTAGAACAGTAGGCTGCGGGGAACGAAGGATGTTTGGAACAGTAACATTAGAATTGATGAAAGGTCTGTGGACCACATTTCAGGTATTTATTCTGACGCTTATATTTTCGCTGCCGATCGGACTGGTTCTTGGAATCGGAAGCACCAGCAGATGGAAAATCCTCCGGTATGTGATCCAGATGTTTGTCTGGATCATCCGGGGAACGCCGCTGATGCTGCAGCTGATCATTATTTTCTATGGTCCAGGCCTGTGGCTTGGCCGCAATATCTGGAGCGGCAATGAAGCGGGACGTATTACTGCTACAGTAGTTGCGTTTGTGATAAATTATGCCTGCTATTTCTCGGTTATTTTCCGTGGCGGTATTGAAGGCGTGCCTGTGGGACAGAGAGAAGCGGGACAGGTGCTTGGCATGACCAAGAGCCAGATATTTTTCAAGATTACCCTGCTGCAGATGGTAAAGCGTGTGGTACCGCCTATGTCCAATGAGGTTATTACGCTGGTCAAGGATACATCTCTGGCAAGGATTATTGCGGCATATGAGCTGACTTTTGCCGGATTTTCCTTTATGAAATCAGCGGGCATTACCTGGCCGCTGTTCTATACAGGAGTATTTTATCTGGCATTTATCGGAATACTGACACTGTTGTTTAATTACATCGAGAAGAAATTGGATTATTTTAGATAAGAGGTGCAGACGAAATGACGGTTTTGGAAGTAAAGAATATTGAAAAGCATTTTGGAAGCACCAAGGTATTGAAGGATGTGAGCTTCTCTCTGGAGGAGGGCAATGCACTGGCGATCATCGGCTCCTCCGGATCGGGAAAGACCACGCTTCTTAGATGCTTGAATTTTCTGGAGAAGCCGAATCAGGGCATGATCCTGGTAAAGGGGAATGCAGTGTTTGATGCATCCCGGCCGGTTAAGATGACAGAGCAGGAGCTCCGCAGGAAGCGTCTGCATTTTGGAATGGTATTTCAGGCGTTTCATCTGTTTCCGCAGTATACGGCTCTGGAAAATGTTACGCTGGCGGAGAAGCTTCTTTCTCAGGAGCGTGCGGATTACAAAGGGAATAAAAAACAGATTCTGGATGAGATCACAGAGCATGGAAGAGGGCTTCTTGACCAGATGGGTCTTGCGGACCGGGCGTCCCACTATCCCCATCAGCTGTCCGGCGGACAGCAACAGCGGGTGGCCATTGCAAGGGCGCTGGCGCTCAAGCCGGATATCCTGTGCTTTGATGAACCTACATCGGCGCTGGACCCGGAGCTTACCGGCGAGGTGCTGAAGGTGATCCGGGGGCTTGCAGACCAGAAAACCACGATGATCATCGTAACCCACGAGATGGCATTTGCCAGGGATGTGGCAGACCAGATCATTTTCATGGATGAGGGGTATATCGTGGAGCAGGGAGAGGCAAAGCAGGTGATTGATCATCCAAAGGAAGAAAGAACCAGACAATTCTTGTCCAGATATTCACAGGGATAAACGTGCAGGACTGCCGCATTATCATATGCGGCGGTTTTTTATTATATAGGAAAATCCTTCGGATTTTCTATATAATAAAAAATAAGCAGCGCTGCTAGGAATATAATAACGCGTGAGTGTGCCGGAACTCATTCTCTATTATGCAAAAGTCCAAAATTATGCAGGTATAAAAAGATTTTTTCTCTCATATTATGAATTGAATGGTTCTTTGGACAGGCTTAAAATAGATGAAGGTGATGAAAGTGGAAGGAAGACAGAAAAAGAGAGAGTATCTCTTTGATAATTATAAGGTATTGCTAATTGTATTGGTGGTGATCGGGCATTTTATTGACCCCTGTTATGATCAGAATCCGTTTCTATATGAACTGAAATGGGGAATCGCGGCATTTCATATGCCTGCTTTTATTTTTATATCCGGGTATTTTTCGAAGAAGAACCATTCCGTGAAAAAGCTGATAAGCAGCCTGATCATTCCGTATTTTGTGTATGAGGTGATTTACTATCTTGTGTATACCCTGCTTTTGGACAAGGATACAGAGCTATATTTTACAAGGCCGAAGTTTACCCTGTGGTATCTTCTGGCTCTGTTTGTGTGGCGCCTGGCGATGCCTGCAGTGAAGAAGCTGCCGTATTACATGCCGCTAACACTGGCTGGAGGACTGCTGATCGGACTGGCGGGACTTGGTAATTTCCTGTCTATTCCAAGGATCTTGTTTTTCTTTCCTTTTTTTCTGGCGGGAACGGAATTTGACAGCGCATGGCTTGTGCGGTTTAGAAATACAAAGGGATATGCAGGAGCCCTTGCCATTCTGGGTGCATTTGCTGTATTCTTATTTACGGACAAGTATCACCGGAGGCTTCCGGTAAAGATATTTTACGGGCGGTATTCCTATGAGGCGCTCGGCTTAGAACCGTTAGAGGGAATCCTGATAAGAATCGTCTGCTATGGAATTTCCTTTGTATTGATCTATCTGTTTATGCTGGTGCTGCCTTCGGAGAGGAAGTCTTATTCCTATCTGGGGGAGAGGACCATGGCGGTTTATATTTTCCATGGTATTATCTACAGCTGTGTGAAGCATGAGTCTGACATCCTGCATTCCATCAGAAGCGGCAGGGAGAGCGCTTTGCTGATCCTGTGCTGCCTGGCACTGGTGTGGGCGGTGTCGAGAAAACCCTTTGTACAATTTACAGACCGGATCGCCCATTTGATGTAAATAAGGAAGGAGAGAAGAGAGATGGAGAACACTTATACAGAAGGATTGTTTCGATTTATAGAATCCAGCCCCACAGCCTTCCACGCGGTGGACAAGATGCGGGAAATGCTGGAGAGCCAGGGATATAACAGGCTTTTAGAGGGCGGTAAATGGAATCTTAAGAAGGGCGGCAGATATTACGTTTCTCGTAATGGCTCCTCACTGATTGCATTCCGTATTCCAGAGACAGGCTTTTGCGGATTTCAGATCATGGCATCCCACAGTGACTCGCCCTGCCTGAAGATCAAGGCGAATCCAGAGCTGACGGCGGAAGGGGCATATGTGAAGCTGAATGTGGAGAAATACGGCGGCATGCTCTGCGGCACATGGTTTGACCGTCCGTTGTCTGCGGCTGGGAGGCTGATGGTACGTGACAAGGATAAGACCGCCATGAAGCTGGTGAATATTGACAGGGATCTGCTGCTGATACCAAGTCTTGCAATCCACATGAACCGGGAAGCCAATAACGGTTATAAGTATAATGTACAGAAGGATATGCTTCCGCTGTACGGCTCGTGTACCGATGGGACAGAGATGCGGTTTATGGAATTGGCGGCACATGAGGCAGGCGTGGAGGAAGAGAATATTCTGGGGAGCGATCTCTATGTGTACAACCGGATGCCGGGCAGCATCTGGGGCGCAGGCGGGGAATTTATTTCCATTGGAAGGCTGGATGATCTGGAGTGCGTATATGCATCTTTGAGGGGGTTCCTGAACGCCGCGGAAGGAGACAGTATTCCGCTCCATTGTGTTTATGACAATGAAGAGGTAGGAAGCAGTACCCGACAGGGAGCGGCATCTACATTTCTTGCAGATACACTGTTTCGTATCTGTGAGGCGCAGGGCATGAACGGAGAGGATTACCGAAGGGCGCTGGCCGCCAGCATGATGGTGTCTGCGGATAATGCACATGCGGTGCATCCGAATTATCCGGATAAATCCTGCCCGTCGAACCGCCCTGTCATCAATCAGGGAATTGTGATTAAATTCAGCGGAAACCATAGATATACGTCAGATGCGGTATCAGCGGCATTGTTCCGCCGGATCTGTGAAATGGCAGAGGTTCCGGTGCAGGAATTTACAAACCGCTCCGATATGGCGGGCGGTTCTACGCTGGGCAATATTTCCAGCACACAGGCGGCGGTAAAGTGCGTGGACATCGGACTTCCTCAATTGGCGATGCATTCCAGCTGGGAAACGGCGGGAGTGAAGGATCTGGAGTATCTTATCCGCGCGGCGGAAGTGTTTTATGAGTCATCCATTGAGGAAAGCGGCTTTGAAGAATATCAGGTTTTTGTGGGAAAAAACGAAAGAAAAATCTGATAAATACAACATAATCTAAAGGCAGGCAGAGGGTATGCCTGCCTTTAGATTATGTTGGGATATGAATATTACTAATTTCGACATAACAATTTTTAATGTTAATATTGCACATTGATAAAAAATAAACTATAATAGATACATTACCAATATGGTTTTGAGGTTTACTCTTCTATATCGGGGAAAGAAGGAGTGATCATCAATTAACATCATTTTGGAGAGAAAAGGAGAGAGATTTATGATTAATGCTATTATTTTGGGCACGATTATTTTGTATCTCTGTATGCTGATAGGCGTTGGAGTTTACAATGGGAAGAAGAACAGTAACACGGAAGATTTCTATCTTGGCGGAAGAAAGATGGGGCCGCTGGTTGTAGCCATGAGCGCTGAGGCAAGTGATATGTCCAGCTGGCTTTTGATGGGGCTGCCTGGTGTTGCTTATGCAACCGGTCTGGCGGATGCGTTCTGGACTGCAGCAGGACTGGCGCTGGGAACCTATTTTAACTGGCTGCTGGTATCCAGAAGATTGAGGCGCTATTCACAGAAAGTGGATGCGATTACGGTACCGTCTTTCCTTGCAAGGCGTTTCCGGGATAAGAAGAATATTATTACTGCCCTTGCGGCTCTGATCATTGTAATATTCTTTATTCCGTATACAGCTTCCGGTTTTGCGGCATGCGGGAAATTATTTAATTCCTTGTTCGGAATACCATATATGACCGGAGTATTGGTTTTTGCTGTTGTTATCGTAGTTTATACAATTATTGGAGGATTCAGCACGGTTGCTACCAATGACTTTATCCAGAGCGTGGTTATGTCTATTGCGTTGATTTCTATCACGGCTTATGGAGTTTCACATGCAGGAGGATTTGGCGCGGTTATAGATAATGCCAGATCTCTGGCAGGTTATCTATCGCTGAATCAGATTTATGATGCGGCAACAGGCGGCGCGCAGGACTATCCGGCATTAAAGAGTGCGTCTATGCTTGCATGGGGATTTGGATATTTTGGAATGCCTCATATTTTGGTAAGGTTTATGTCTATTGAAGATGAGAAGAAGCTGAAATTATCCAGACGGATCGGTTCGATCTGGGTAACGATCGCTATGACAGTTGCAGTATTTATTGGTATTGTAGGTCTGGCTATGACAAATGCAGGGGCAATGGAGCATCTGGAAGACAGCGAGACAGTTATCGTTGTAATTGCAAGAATGCTCAGTCAGCACGGTGTGGTTGCAGCAGTTCTCGGCGGTGTGATCCTGGCAGGTATCCTTGCGGCAACTATGTCCACGGCAGACAGCCAGCTTCTGGTTGCGGCTTCCGGTGTTTCTGAGAATATCATTCAGGATTTTCTGGGTGCGAAGCTGTCTGAGAAGAAGAGCCTCAGCATTGCGCGTATCACGATCCTTGCTATCTCTGTAGTCGGCGTATTCCTTGCAAGAGACCCGAACTCCAGCGTATTTGGAATCGTATCCTTTGCGTGGGCAGGATTCGGCGGCTCTTTTGGAGCGGCCATGATCTGCGCATTGTTCTGGAAGCGTACAACACTGCAGGGGGCATTGGCAGGTATGGTTTCCGGCGGTGTTATGGTATTCATATGGAAATATGCAGTTGCTCCGATGGGCGGTCTGTTTAATATCTATGAGCTGCTTCCGTCCTTCTTCGTATCTCTGGCATTCGTTATTGTAGTAAGCCTGTTGACGAAGGCTCCAGAGCAGGAGATTATTGATGAATTTGAGTATGCAAGAGCTGCATCTGAGTAAATAGTTGAGAAGAGAGTATGTGTATACTAAAAAGTCTGCGCTTTGGGCGCAGGCTTTTTTTGGTATATGCACACGGGTGCAGAGAGGAAGGATGCAGAATAAGCTGCCCGCACCCGGCGCGGCGAGCAGGGAAGATAAATCTTCCCTGCTCGATTAGGAAATTTATAAAGCTTCCCATCGCCCGGAGGCTCCGCAGGGAAGAATAAGTCCTGTGTCAGAGACAGGAAGTCCGATTTCCTGTGATTCGACAGTTCCGCGATACTTCCTTAATTCTGTAGCAAGCATATAGGTAAGCACCGCCGGAGCCAGACCGGTAGTGTAGGAATTAACAAGGAAGAACAAGGGCTTATCAGACAGGAGATTCGTACACAGCTTAATAAAAGCATGGATAGAGTCTTCAATTTTCCAAATTTCGCCTTTGGGTCCTCTTCCGTAGGAGGGAGGATCCATGATGACCGCATCGTAATGGTTTCCCCGGCGGATTTCCCGTTCTACAAATTTCACACAATCATCTACCAGCCAGCGGACGGGTGCGTCCTTAAGACCGGAGGATACGGCATTTTCTTTGGCCCATCCGACCATACCCTTGGAGGCATCCACGTGGGTTACAGAGGCTCCTGCGGCGGCGGCCGCCAGAGTAGCGCCGCCGGTATAGGCAAACAGGTTCAGTACCTTAACGGGCCGTCCGGCATGCCTGATCTTGTCGGAAAACCAGTCCCAATTGGCGGCCTGTTCCGGAAAGAGCCCCGTATGTTTGAAGTTAAATGGTTTTAAATTGAATGTCAAATCCTTGTATCGGATGGACCATTGCTTCGGCAGATCAAAAAATTCCCATTCACCGCCGCCCTTTTTGCTGCGGTGGTAATGGCCGTTCATCTGCCGCCAGCCTTTATTTTTCTTTGGGGTATCCCAGATTACCTGAGGGTCCGGCCGGACCAGAAGATAGCTGCCCCAGCGTTCCAGCTTTTCTCCTTTGCTACAATCAAGTATCTCATAATCTGTCCAATTATCTGCAATCCACATAATCTATCCTTTTTCTTTTCTACAAAATGTTTTGTGTCATGGATTCATTGTAACATGCCGGATTATAAAAGGAAAGTACAAAGTACCTGTAGATGTTTTCTATATAATGGCTGAGTATAGATGTGTTCTATAAAAGGGTACGTATATAGATAAAGCCTATTTGAAGAATATTCTCTGGAATTATATAATGATAATATAGATAAAAATATTTACCTTTTATGCTTTTAGTGATAGAATATATCTATAAGTGTGCGGGTAAATGTCGAGAAAGGTGGAAAAACATGATTACAGTCAATGCAATGGGCGATAACTGCCCAATCCCAGTAATTAAAACAAAGAAGGCAATGCAGGCATTAACAGGACCGGAGACGATTGAAGTTCTGGTGGACAATGAGATTGCAGTCCAGAATGTGACGAAGATGGCATCCTCCAGCGGCGGCAAGGTTTCTTCCGAGAAACTTGGCGAGAAGGAGTACAAGGTTACGATTGCCATGGAAGGTGCTCCGTCAGCAGAAGCGGTACAGGAGGAAGGCGCCGCATGTATTCCTGACATGAGAGATAACATGGTCGTAGTCGTGTCTTCGGACCGCATGGGCATTGGCAATGATGAGCTTGGAAAAGTTTTGATCAAGGGCTTTATCTATGCAGTTACCCAGCTTGATACGCTGCCGAAGACGATGCTGTTCTATAATGGCGGTGCGGCGATTACCTGTGAAGGCTCAGATTCTCTGGAGGATCTTAGGTCTCTGGAGGCGCAGGGCGTAGAGATCCTCACCTGCGGGACATGCCTTGATTATTACGGACTGAAGGACAAGCTTGCAGTAGGCTCTGTGACCAATATGTACAGTATTGTAGAGAAGATGGCCGGGGCTGGTAAAATTTTGAAGCCATAAAGAGGTATCCTAAGATAAATTCCTGCGGCTTTTAGCCGCAGGAATTATAAGTTAACAATGATTTTGAAGGAGATTTTGTAATGAAGACAAACGTGAAGCTGACAAGCCTCAGCAAGACGGCAGGGTGAGCGGCGAAAATAGGTCCGGAGACCCTTGCTCAGGTTCTGAGTAAGCTGCCAAAATTTCAAGATGACAAGCTGCTGGTCGGTATTGAGACTTCCGATGATGCGGCTATTTATAAAGTGACCGATGATATTGCCATGATCCAGACAGTGGATTTTTTCACGCCTATTGTAGATGATCCGTATATGTTTGGACAGATTGCGGCGGCCAATTCCCTGAGTGATGTGTGGGCCATGGGAGGCGAACCTGCGGTTGCGCTGAATATCGTGGGCTTCCCTAACTGCCTTGACCCGGCGATTCTGGGAGATATTCTTGCAGGCGGCGCCGATAAGGTAAAAGAGGCGGGTGCGGTTCTGGTGGGAGGACATTCCGTCCAGGATGATGAGCCAAAGTATGGCTTGTGCGTGTCCGGATTTGTGCATCCGGATAAGATTTTTAAGAACTTCGGCTGCAGGCCGGGGGATGTGCTCGTCCTTACGAAGCAGATTGGAAGCGGGATTGTGAATACAGCCATCAAAGCAGACTTTGCGTCAGCTTCGGCTATTTGTGAGGCACAGACCGTAATGGCTTCTCTGAATAAGAAGGGGAAACAGGTCGTAGAGAAGTATGATGTGTCAGCCTGTACGGATATCACGGGCTTTGGACTCTTAGGACACTGTGTGGAGATGGCATCGGCCAGTGAAGTGACCTTTGAATTAAAAGTGAAGGACATTGCGTACCTTGCTGATGCGATAGATTTTGCTAAGATGGGTCTGGTTCCGGCGGGAGCATATAAGAACCGGAGATATTCTATTGACCGGGTTGAGTGCGGGGCTGTTGAGGAACATTATCTGGATCTGCTGTATGATCCACAGACTTCCGGCGGGCTTCTGATCAGCGTGAGCCCGGAGCATCTTTCCGAAATGCTTGCAGATTTTGTGAAGGCTGGAATGGATACGGCGGTATCTGTGATCGGGCGGGTATCGGATAAGAGCGATAAGCTGATAAGACTATTTTAGAACTGGAATATGGTGTACGGCGCGATACACCAGAATGAAAGGCAGGAACATATGAATAGAAATATGTTATACCGAAGTATTCCGAAGGTGGACGTTCTTCTTCAGGATGAATCGATTCGGGAAATGATAGAGCAGTATAGCCGAGAGGCAGTTATGGAGTCTGTTCATATCGAGATGGACAGGCTGCGGAGGTTTATTGCGGACAGTGAAGATGAAGTGGAGGCAGAAGAGCAGATTCAGCGGCTGGTTCTTCATATTATCCGGACGGTGGAGGCAATGCACGCTCCGAATATGAAAAAGGTAATCAATGGAACCGGCACGGTCCTCCATACGAACCTGGGACGGGCGCCCATTGGCAGAACGCATATGGAGAAAGCGTTTCAGATTGTAACCGGCTATTCCAATCTGGAGTATAATCTGGAACAGGGCAGGCGGGGGGAGCGGTATTCCCATTTTGAGAAGCTTTTGTGTAAGATTACCGGCGCCGAGGCGGCAATGGCGGTAAACAATAACGCATCCTCTGTGCTGCTGATACTCAGTTCCCTTGCCGAGGGCGGTGAAGTGATCGTATCCAGAGGCGAGCTGATTGAGATTGGCGGAAAATTCAGGATTCCTGATGTGATGGAACAGAGCGGCGCTTCTCTGGTGGAGGTGGGAACAACCAATAAGACCCATTTCAGCGATTACGAGGAGCATATTACGGAGGAAACGAAGGCGCTTTTGAAGGTTCATACCAGTAATTACCGGGTTGTGGGATTTACGGAATCGGTACCGGTTGATGAGCTGGTTCCGCTGGCGGGGAAATATGATATCCCGGTAATAGAAGATCTTGGGAGCGGTGTGCTGATCGATCTGTCAAAGTACGGTCTTAGCTACGAGCCTACCGTACAGGAATCTATTGCAAAGGGAGCGGATGTGGTGTGTTTCAGCGGGGATAAGCTGTTCGGCGGCCCGCAGGCGGGTATTATCATCGGCAAGAAGAAGTATATCGATCAGATGAAGAAAAACCAGCTTACCCGAGCACTCCGCATTGACAAATTTACAGCGGCGGTGCTGGAGCTTGTATTACAGGAGTATTTGTCTGAGGAAAAGGCGGTTCAGAATATTCCGGTACTGCGAATGATCACAGAGCCGCTAGATGAAGCGGCAAAGCGGGCCAGAAGCCTTGCAAGAGCGATTCGTGCAACAGGCATACAGGGAAGAGTGGATGTAGTATCTTGTGAATCCCAAATTGGCGGCGGATCTCTTCCGCTGGAGAGGATTCCCAGCATGGCGGCGGCAATCCGCCCAGAGGGAATCAGCGTACCGGAAATGGAAGAGCGGATGAGGCATCTGCCGGTTCCGATCATTCCAAGGACGGTGAACGATACGATCATGCTGGATGTGAGGACGATTGAGAATGAAGATTTTAAGCTGATAGCGGCCGGTATACGGGAATTGATGGGGTTGGTGAAATAAAGGATGAAGAATATAATTATTGGAACGGCAGGACACATTGACCACGGCAAGACCACGCTTATTAAGGCATTGACCGGGCGCAATACGGACCGGTGGGAGGAAGAGCAGAAGAGAGGGATCACCATTGATCTCGGGTTTACATGGTTTGACCTTCCGGGAGGAGACCGGGCAGGAATTATTGATGTTCCGGGCCATGAGAGATTTATTAATAACATGGCCGCGGGCGTTGTTGGAATGGATATGGTCATGCTGGTGATCGCGTCGGATGAAGGAGTAATGCCGCAGACCAGAGAACACATGGATATTTTGGGACTTTTAGGAGTGAAAAAGAGCATTATCGTACTCAACAAATGTGACCTTGTGGATGAGGACTGGCTGGAGCTGGTGGAAGAGGAAATAAAGGAGGAGCTGGCAGGAACCTTTCTGGAAGGCTCGCCTGTGGCGAGAATTTCTGCGGCCACAGGACAGGGGCTGGATGAGCTGATAGCGTTGATTGAACACATGATGCGGGATGAGGTGGAGGAAAAGGACATCACTACGATCCCAAGGCTCCCCATTGACCGGGTGTTTTCGCTGGCAGGCTTTGGGACGATTATTACCGGAACCCTTCTGTCCGGGATTATTTCCAGGGAAGATGTGCTGGCGGTATATCCTATTGGAAAGACCAGCAAGATCCGCAGCATTCAGGTGCACGGAGAGGATAAGGACAGATGTTATGCAGGACAGCGTGTGGCAGTGAACCTGTCCAACATCAGGAAAAGGGAGATATCCAGAGGATGTGTGCTGGCTCCGCCTGACAGCATGAAGAATACAGATCTTCTGGATGTGAAGCTGGATATACTGAAATCCTCCATGCGTGTGCTGACAAACCATACCAGGCTTCATCTGTTTACCGGAACCAGTGAGATCCTCTGCAGGGCGGTTCTGCTTGACAAGGAGGAGATCGGGCCGGGCGAGAGCGGCTATGTACAGCTCAGGCTGGAGGAGGAAATAGCCCTCCGGCGCGGCGATAAATTTGTGGTACGTTTTTATTCTCCTATGGAGACCATCGGAGGGGGTGTGGTACTAGAGCCGAATCCATCCATCCACCGAAGATTTCAGGAGCCGGTAATTGAGGACCTGAGACGGAAGGAATCGGGAACATCCGTGGATGTGATCGAGCTGCATGTCAGAGAACATGGCAGCGGTCTGGTGACACAGGCAGAGCTTGCCAAGTTGACGGCGCTGTCTCTGGAGGAGACGGCGGCGGCCTTGAAGGAGCTTGAGGATGCAGGGGTTATCCGCACATTTGCTACCAGAAAGGATCTCTATGCATGGCATGCCGGTTCAGAGCGCCTGGCGAGACATGCTGTTCTGGAGGCTCTTGCAGATTACGAGAAGAAATATCCATACCGATACGGCATGAAGAAGGCTGAGGTGCAGGTGACATTTTTAAAGAAAATGAAACCGGTAGTATTTGACCAATATGTGGAGTATTTGGAAAGAGAAGGAGCCGTGAAGCGGTTTCGGGAATATCTGTGTACACCGGATTATGAGGTGCGCAAGGATGAGATTTATGAAAAAACGGCAGGACAGCTTTTGGATACAGTGAAGAAAGCGGGCTATGATTTTGTCCGTTATTCGGACATGTTCTTTGCGGGCATCCCTGGCGGAACGGCAGATGATATATTGAATATCCTGCTGGAGGAGCGGCGGCTGGTGAAGGTGTCGGAAGACTTATACACGCTGACCGAATATATGGAACGGGCAAAAATTATGATACAGGAAGAATTTGCAAAGAGAACGGTAATAACAACGGCAGAGGTACGGGATTTGTTCCAGACCAGCCGCAAGAGCGCAAAGCCTATCATTGAATATATGGATAGCATAAAAGTAACAAAGAGAGCAGGAGCGGAGAGTGAAAGGGTAGCGTACTAATGAATCTGAAGCAGTTAGAAGCATTTGTAGAAGTTGCAGAGGGTGGAAGTTTTTCCAGGGCGGCAAAGAATCTGTATCTGACACAGCCGACGATCAGCGCGCATATTGCGGCGCTGGAGAAGGAGCTTGAGGTACGGCTGTTTGTGAGAAATACAAAAGAGGTCAGTCTTTCGGCAGAAGGCCAGACTCTTTATAAGTATGCCAGTCAGATGGTTGATCTGGAGAAGCGGATCGAGGAAGAATTTGGAGAGAGAAGGAAGCTTGGCAGGCAGTGTATTACCATTGCGGCCTCTACCATTCCGTCTCAGTATCTTCTGCCAAGGATTATGACCAGATTTAATGAAAAATATCCGGGCGAGCAGATCAAGCTTTCGGAGGCAGACAGCACCCGCGTGGTGAATCAGGTGGTTGACCATATGGTGGATATCGGCTTTACCGGAACTGTTCTTGAGAAGAAGCACTGCAAGTATATACCGTTTTACAGAGATGAGCTGGTGATTATTACGCCGAATACAGAGGAGTATCAGGAGAGGGCGGGGAATCCGGAGGATATTTCGTGGATCCTGCAGGAGCCGGTCATTATGAGAGAGGAGGGCTCTGGAACCAGAAAAGAGGCGGAAAAGCAGCTGAGGGGCGTCGGGATCCGGCCGGAGCAGTTGAAGGTGATCGCCAGTATTGAGAATCAGGAAACGATTAAGAAATCCGTATGCAGGGGTATGGGGATTTCGATTCTTTCCAAGCTAGCGGCGATAGATAAGCTTGAGGATGGAAGCGTATTGGCATTTGCCATTCCCGGTGCAGACAGAGGGCGTAATATTAATGTTGTGTATAATAAAAATAACCAGCTTTCCGTTTCGGCGGAACGGTTTTTGAAGGTAGTGCGGGAGGTATATCCGGAAAATGCTATCGGAAGCGGTAATAAATAGTATGAACAAGGGAGAAATAATATGATATATATGGACAATGCTGCGACTACGATGCGCAAGCCGGAAGCGGTAATTCAAGCGGTGGCATCAGCTCTTGGGTCTATGGGCAATGCGGGAAGAGGGGCTCACGGCGCTTCCCTCGGCGCCTCCCGGACGATCTACGAAACCAGAGAGCTGTTATGCAGGCTCTTTGGCGGGACTAATCCCAGACAGGTTGTATTTACCAGTAATTCTACAGAAAGCTTGAATATTGCGTTGAAAGGGCTGATAGAGCCCGGGGATCATGTGGTTACAACAATGATGGAGCATAATTCCGTGCTGAGGCCTTTGTATGAACTGAATGAAAAAGGAGTGGAGCTTTCCATTGTGAAATGCGATAAGAAAGGAGTTCTGGATATATCCGATATAGAAGATGCCATTGGTCCGAAAACCAAAGCGATTGTGTGTACCAACGGCTCGAATCTTACGGGAAACTATGTGGATATAGAACAGATCGGAAAGATTGCAAAAAAGCACGGAGTGCTGTTTATTGTGGATGCATCTCAGACAGCGGGCGTGTTTCCTGTAGATGTACAGCGGATGCAGATTGATGTGCTGTGCTTTACCGGGCATAAGAGCCTTTTAGGACCCCAGGGGACCGGCGGGATGTATGTGAGGGAAGGACTTTCCATCCGCCCCTTAAAGAGCGGCGGAAGCGGCGTACAGACCTATAGTAAACGGCATCCATCCGATATGCCCACGGCACTGGAGGCAGGAACGCTGAACGGACATGGGATCGCGGGACTCCACGCGGCGCTGGAATACCTGAATGTAGAGGGGATTGATAAGATCCGCGCCCGCGAGCAGGAGCTGATGAGGCGGTTTTATGACGGGGTAAAGGAGATTCCCGGGGTCAAGATTTACGGTGATTTCAGCTGCAAAGAGCGGTGTCCGATCGTGGCTCTGAATATCGGGGATTATGATTCGTCAGAGGTCAGTGATGCGCTGCTGACGGAATATGATATTTCCACAAGGCCGGGGGCGCACTGTGCGCCGCTGATGCACGAAGCTCTGGATACGGTAGAGCAGGGGGCGGTACGGTTCAGTTTTTCCCATTACAATACAGAGGAAGAGGTAGATACAGCAGTCCGGGCAATTTGGGAGCTGGCGGAGGAATAAGGAGAAATTCAGGGATGAGAAAGAAAGAATTAAAACTTGTGGTCACATTTCATACAACAACAGACGCCATGGCGATGGAAAAGGCATGTAAGCAGGCCGGGGCTCCGGGCCGGCTGATCCCGGTTCCAAGAGAGATCTCGGCGGGCTGCGGCCTTGCCTGGTGCGCGGGGTTAGAGGATCGGGAAGTAATAAGAAGAGTGATGGATGATGTCGGAGTGCAGGAGCAGGATATGCATGAGGTGAAGGCGTGAGCCCGGCGGTTTTTTTGATATAATTGAACTATAGAAAAAGTAAAAGGTATCTTACAAGTGTCTGAAGCTTGAAGATACCTTTTTGAGTGCTTATATACCTTCTTTAAACTGATTCAATACATGGGGCAGCAGCCTGCCGCTGTAGGCGGACAGAGAATACTTTCCCTTAAATAAAGACCAGTCATATAAAAGCGCCCGTTCATACATAGCATAGATATTCATGAGTTCCTCGGCTGTGGACGTGCCGGAAAATTCACCGCTGTCAATAGCGTCCTGCATGATCTGCTGCAGCCATTGGAAATAAAATCGTTTCTTGTCAGACAGGGAACGTCTGTCTTTGGTGGTCAGCTGTGCGGAATAGAGATAGGCAATCAAGTGTACATCGATGCTTGTTTCAATCATATAAAAGAGCTCATGATTTAAATAAAACAGTTTATCGCAGGCAGTCAGACTGGGATCGAGGGTTCCTTGAAGTTCTTCGTATTTTTCGTCAAACAGATAGGAGAGAGTATTCAGCAGGCCTTCTTTGCTTTTGAAGTAGTGATAAAAGGTTCCTTTTGATGTTTTGGATGCGGTGATAATATCTTCGACCGTTGTTGCGTCATATCCATTCTTATAGAACAGACTCCATGCGGCTTTGATAATCCGGCTTTTGGTGGAACGGCGTTTTTTTGGCATAAGGATCAATCCTTTCAAGTATTTGGGTACATATCTTGTCTATTATAAGGGATGTGGGCTGTTAATGCAATGATGTTTTTTCTTATATTAAAAACGCCGTCAAAACTGATAAACAGTTTTGGCGGCGCTTCATTTAGTGGAGCGTTTAATATTAACCTACTACAAAACCATATTTCAGTGGATCCAACGGATCGATCAGGTATGTTGCAACACCTGTCAGGTAAGCGCTTCCGGTAATCATAGGAATAACGGCATCGTAATCGGCAACCTTAGTCTCTTCCTTGATCACACCCTTGAAGGTGGTTCCGATAAAGCTTTCATAGATGAATTCCTCTCCGACTGCAAGCTCACCCCATTTGTGCAGGGTAGCAAGCTTAGCGCTGGTACCGGTTCCGCATGGTGAACGGTCAGCCTGTGCCTCGCCGAAGATAACCACGTTTCTCATGGTAGCCTTGTCCGGATTCGGTGTCGGGCCATAGAATTCTACCAGGTCAACAGAGGTAATGTCTAGTGTCGGATGCTGTACAGGAACTTCCTCAGCAATCTTGGCAAGCAGCTTCATACCGATATCGGTAAGGCGCGGAACTTCTTTGGAGTTGATCTCTTTTACACCGATCTTGGTTGTGTCAACCAGTGCGAAAAAGCTTCCGCCGAATGAAATTGTAAATGGAACATCCAGTCCGTCAATGTTAAGAGAGAGATTCTCTTTGTAAACAAATGCAGGAACGTTGGTCAGTGTAACGCCCAGAACCTTTCCGTTCTCTACGGTTGCTGTAGTGCGGATGATCCCGGCAGGTGCTTCAAGTACCACATCGTTCTCGCCCTCGTGGGATTCTACAAGTCCCGCCTCTACAGCTACGGTAACAGCTCCGATCGTGCAGTGGCCGCACATATTCAGGTATCCGCCTGTGTCCATGAACAGGACGCCAAGATCGGCCTCCTCGTCCACCGGCTCGCAGAGGAAAGCGCCGAACATGTCATGGTGTCCTCTTGGCTCAAACATCAGGGCGGTACGAACCTGGTCGTAATTCTCCTCCATCCATTTCTTCTTTTCAATCATGGTGCTGCCTTCCGGCTCCGGAAATCCGCCGATTACCATACGGCAGAATTCGCCGTTTGTGTGAGCGTCAACTACCTGAAGCTGAGACTCAAAACGGTCAAAGTTTACATTTGCTTTTAAATCCATAGCAGTGTCCTCCTTTTTTTGATAATTTATAGATAAGTCCTATAAATGTACGAGATGAATACATAAAGATTATCGATAAAATCTATATAGAAATATCTATAAGTAAGGCGTATATCGATAACCGGATAACAAATAGACCGCGTTCTAGTATTTGGTCTAGGATGAAGTATAATTCATATTCTCATTATGGGCTAAAAACCTTGAAAAGTCAATCGTTTTTTGATAATATAAAAATATGGAAAAAGGTGTTGAAATATAAGAAATTATGTGCTATGGTTAAGTAACTCAGATAAATTATGGGGGTAGTTGGGTGACTGGTGTGCCTCCTGGTCTTCAAAACCAGTGTGGGGCGTTAGGAGCGTCCCGGGTGGGTTCGATTCCCACATGCCTCCGCCAGAAAAAGAATACTATAATTTGTCGAAAAAAAGACGAAATCTGATTATAGAAAATATCTATAAATAAGTAAGCGAAATGACGACTAATATTTCGTTTTTTACTTAGAATAAATGTGTGAAGAAAAGGAGATGTGTGTCATGGGAAATGTACAGATTTTGCTGCGTCAGCACGTTGGTGCGCCGTGTGCGCCGTGTGTGGAAGCCGGAGCAGAGGTAAAGAAGGGTACACTCATCGCTAAGCCGGCAGGACTGGGTGCCAATATTTTCTCCAGTGTATACGGCAGGGTGACAGAGATTACAGATGACAGGATCATCATTGAGCCTGCCGCAGAGCAGCCGGATGAATTCGTGCCGATCGATGTGCCGGAGAATGCTTCTAAGCTTGATATGGTGAAGGCGGCCGGTGTTGTGGGACTTGGAGGAGCAGGATTTCCCACAGGAATCAAGCTGGGAATCAACTTGGCTGAGCAGGAGATGGGAGAGCTTGACCCGGAGATCAATCCAGAGCTTCCGGCAGATTTCAAACTGGACTGCGAGAGAGGATATATCCTTATTAATGCGGCAGAGTGTGAGCCGGGACTTGCCCATAACATTAAACAGATTGAAGAAGAGTGCGATAAGGTGATCCGCGGAATCAAGTATTCCATGGAGATTACCAATGCTGACAAAGCAATTATTGCCATTAAGAAGAAAAACCAGAAGGCGGTTAAGACTCTGCAGAGGGCGCTGGAGAGTGAACCGGCGGTTAAGATGCATTTGATGCCGGATATTTACCCGATGGGCGAGGAAAGAGCAGTCGTAAGAGAGTGTCTCGGCGTGAATCTTACTACTACCCAGCTTCCTTCAGCTGCTAAGTCTGTGGTTATCAATCTGGAGACGGCCTGCAAGATTGCAGAGGCAATTGATGAGAAAAAGCCGTGTATAACGAAGAATCTGACCGTGCGCGGAAGAATCAAGGGCGGCAATGAAGCGCATGTGTTTATGGATGTTCCGGTTGGGACAAGCGTTGGCGACTTGATTGAGAGAGCGGGCGGCATTGAGGAGCCTTTTGGAGAGATTATCATGGGCGGGGCTTTCACTGGTAAAGCTACCGATTTGGATGCGCCGATTACCAAGACCACCGGCGGGATTATTGTTACGGTAGAGTTCCCGGATCTTCACGGAGCGAATGTCGGCATTCTTGTCTGTGCCTGTGGCGGCAATGAAGAGCGCATGCGTGACATTGCGGCGAAGATGAACGGCAAGGTTGTATCAGTATGCAAGTGTAAACAGGCAATCGAGAACAAACCGGGCGCTCCTTTGAAGTGTTTAAGGCCTGGCAATTGTCCTGGACAAGTCAAGAATAATATGCAGTTTAAAAAAGATAAATGTGAGTATATTATTATTGGTAACTGCTCTGACTGCTCCAACACAGTTATGGCATCCGGCCCGAAGATGGGGCTGAAGGTATTCCACCAGACAGATCATGCAATGAGAGCTGTCGGACATGCTCTGTACAGAACATTGAAGGTATCTAAGCAGGTGAGCCAGGATATTGATTTCTAAGTATTTAAGGTATTACTGCTGCGGAAAGGAGACTTAAAGGATACCCCCGATTTTCCTTTAAGGCATAGAGTATAGGGAGCTCTTTCCCGGCCTGCGGCTGTATATATACTTTCCGATATTCTATACTTATTGGATATTAGTAGTTCAATAAGGTGTGAGAGAATACCGGAGCAAACCAAATAAGGAGGGAAATAATATGTCAATCACAGCTGAAACAGCTAAAGCACATGCTCATGATCCAGCGGTACTTTGTTGTAGAGCCGAAGCAGGCATTACAATTGAGCCGGCGAATCTGGAAGATCCAGCAATTTTTGATGACTTGGTAGATTCAGGATTGTTGAACCTTGACGGATGCTTAACGATCGAAGAGGTTCTGGGAGCAAAACTTACAAAAACTTGTGATTCTCTTGCACCGCTGACCGCTGACGTATTGGATGGCGTGAAAGCTCCATCTGCAGCAGCACCGGCAGAAGCAGAGGAAGCGCAAGCTCCAGCGGTTGCAGCACCGGAGATGCCAGCGGCACCGGTAGCAGCAGCGTTACCAGGCGGTATGCTGAAAATCCACATCGGAGAAGGTAAAGATATCGATCTCCAGATTCCGGTAGGCGCTCTTGGCGGAAGCGCTGAAGTGGAAGCAGTACCTGTAGCGGCAGGCGTTGCGGCACCGGTAGCAGCAGCGGCACCGGCGGCAGAGCAGGAGCCAAAGTTAATCAGAAGCTTAACAAGAAAACACTTTAACATCACGGATGTTAAGAGAGGACCTGAGACGAAGATTGATGGTACAACCATCTATATCCGCGAAGGTATCGAGCAGGAATGTATCGATTCTCAGAAGCTGGTTTATGATCTGAAGATCGATATTATCAAACCAGAGGATTACCACACTTATTCCGAGACGATCATGGATGTTCAGCCTATTGCAACAAAGGAAGGCGAGAGTGAGATCGGAAGCGGCGTTACAAGAGTGCTTGACGGTGTTGTAATGATGGTAACAGGAACGGATGCAAACGGTGTTCAAATCGGTGAGTTCGGATCTTCCGAGGGCTACCTTGACGAGAACATTATGTGGGGACGTCCGGGCGCGCCTGAGAAGGGTGAGATTTTCATCAAGACTCAGGTAACCGTTAAGGAAGGAACCAACATGGAGAGACCTGGTCCGCTTGCTGCACATACGGCAACAGACATCATTACACAGGAGATCCGTGAGTGCCTGAAGAAGTTGGATGAGTCTCTGGTAGTTGAGACCGAGCAGTTTGATCAGTACAGAAGACCTGGCAAGAAGAAAGTTGTTATTGTAAAAGAGATCATGGGACAGGGAGCTATGCATGATAACCTGATCCTTCCGGTAGAGCCGGTAGGCGTTCTGGGCGCTAAGCCTAACGTTGACCTTGGTAACGTTCCGGTTGCAGTATCTCCGCTGGAGGTATTGGATGGATGTATCCATGCACTTACCTGTATCGGACCTGCATCCAAGGAGATGTCCAGACATTACTGGAGAGAGCCATTGGTTCTGGAAGCTCTTCATGATGAAGAGATCGACCTTTGCGGCGTTGTATTTGTCGGCTCTCCGCAGATCAATGCTGAGAAGTTCTATGTATCTAAGCGTGTCGGCCAGCTTTGCGAGATGCTGGATGTTGACGGAGCTTTCGTTACAACAGAAGGTTTCGGTAACAACCATATTGACTTCGCAAGCCACCATGAGCAGATCGGTATGAGAGGAATTCCTGTAGTTGGTATGTCCTTCTGTGCAGTACAGGGTGCGCTTGTTGTTGGTAACAAGTATATGACCCACATGGTAGATAACAACAAGTCTGAGTCTGGTATTGAGAATGAGGTTCTTGCCTGCAATACTCTTTGTCCGGAAGATGCAGTCCGTGCATTACAGATGCTGAAGAATGCAATGGGCGGCGAGGATGTTAAGGCTGCTGAGAAGAAGTGGAATCCGAATGTTAAGTCTTCTAACGTAGAAGCAATTGAAGGTGTGACAGGAAAAGAACTGAAATTGGTTGAAAATGAGCAGTCTCTTCCGATGAGCAAAAAGCGTAAGGAAAAATATGACTAAGACAGGTGAAGATGCATGAAAGACTTGAAATATGGTGAAAAGATAATAAGGATGGAAGGAATTATTGTTGAGGTGCACGATGGTGCGGTGGCGATTGACCTGAAAGGCCGTCTGGGGCATCTGAGAGTGCCGATGCGTATGTTCATCAGTGATTATCCCATCGTAGTCGGTCAGGAGGTTGCCTGGAATATGAGCTTTGTAGAGCAGCTTGGACCGGAAGTCAATGAAAAGTATGTAAGTAACCTGGAAACTTATACACGGCGTCAGAAAGAGATGCGTGAAAAGAACCAAAATAACAAGGAGGTATAACAATGAGTTTAACATTAGTTAAAGGAATGCAATCAGAGATATTCGTTCCTATTACTCCACCGTCTGTATGGGCTCCTGTTACAAAAGAGTTGAAGGATATGACCATTGCTCTTGCAACTGCGGCAGGTGTTCATAACAAGAGTCAGGAAAGATTTAACCTTGCAGGCGACTTTACCTGGAGGAAGATTACTGATGATATGCCGTCAAGCGAATTGATGGTATCACACGGTGGATATGATAATGGCGACGTTAACAAGGACATTAACTGTATGTTCCCGATTGACAGAATCCATGAGCTGGCAAAAGAAGGATTTATTAAGGCTTGTGCTCCTGTACATGCAGGATTCATGGGCGGCGGTGGAAACCAGGAGAAATTCAAGGGCGAGACCGGACCGGCCATTGCACAGATGTTTAAAGAAGAGGAAGTTGATGCAGTTATCCTCACTGCTGGATGAGGTACCTGCCACCGCTCTGCAGTATTGGTGCAGAGAGCGATTGAAGAAGCTGGAATACCTACAATTATTATTGCAGCTCTTCCACCGGTTGTTCGTCAGACCGGTACCCCTCGTGCGGTAGCTCCGCTGGTACCTATGGGTGCTAATGCAGGTGCTCCGAACAATCCGGAACAGCAGACACAGATCGTTAAGGCAACTCTGGAGCAGTTAGTAGAGATTCAGACGCCTGGTAAGATTGTTCCGCTGCCATTTGAGTATATTGCAAAGGTATAATCAAAGCCGTTGCAGATATCAAAATGTGCTTGATTCGTTTAAGGGCAGATGTTTTTTGGCATCTGCCCTTTTTAAAAAAGTGGATGAGATTAAAAGAGAATATAACGAGATGTTGGAAAAGCATCCGATTCATAGTATAATAGAGGTATAGATATGGTCTGAGAGCGCAGACATAATTTGAGATGTATTAGGAGGTGACTGAAGTTGGCTGATGAAGTAAAAGACTTAAGAAAACTTGTGATCAAAGCGTTTCATATAACGGAAGTAGAGTGGGGAGAACATAATGATATCACAGTTGATGGACATATGACAGTCAGCAAGGAGATGATCGACGGTCTTACTGCGGATGCAGAATATCTGGAGAAGATTGATATTCAGATTATAAAACCGGGTGACCATGACAGATGGACGAATACGATTATGGATATCATTCCGATTTCTACGAAAGTGCTCGGAAAGATCGGGGATGGCATTACGCACACTATTACCGGCGTATATGTGATGCTTACGGGCGTGGATGTGAATGGCAAGCAGTGCCATGAATTTGGCTCTTCTGAGGGGAATTTGAAAGAACAGCTGTATTTGAACCGAGCGGGGACCCCAGGGGAGGATGATTATATTATATCCTTTGATGTGACGCTTGCGGCAGGTATGGGACAGGAAAGGCCGGGGCCGACCGAGGCGCATGAGGCTTGTGATAAGTTTATACAGAGCTTTCGTGATAAGCTGAAGAAGTTTAAGGGTGAGAAGTGTACGGAACGTCATGAGTATCATGATATTGTACGGCCGGGAAAGAAGCGTGTTCTGATTATCAAGCAGGTTGCCGGACAGGGCGCAATGTATGATACTCATTTCTTTGCAGATGAGCCTTCGGGAGTAGAAGGAGGGCGTTCTATCATTGATATGGGCAATATGCCGATCATGGTAACGCCGAATGAATACAGAGACGGAATTATCCGCTCGATGCAGTAAAGGAGGCGAAAGGATATGGGAATAGGACCATCGACAAAGGAAACATCGTTACATCATTTCAGAGACCCTTTGCTGGAGGTTGTTGCGGAAGATACAGATTTGGATCTTATGGGAATTCTTCTTGTGGGAACGCCGGATGGTAATAAAGAGAAAATGCTGGTGGGAACCAGAGCGGCGGTATGGGCAGAGGCTATGCGGGCAGACGGCGTAATTATTTCATCTGACGGATGGGGAAATAGTGACGTGGATTATACGAATACCTGTGAACAGATTGGGATTCGGGGAATACCTGTGACGGGACTGAATTTTAGCGGAACGGTTGCAAAGTTTGTGGTTGAGAATGATTATCTGGATGGAATTGTAGATATCAATAAGAGTGCAGACGGAACTGAAACCAATGTTGTAGGTGAGAATAATATGGTACGTCTGGACTGCCTGAAGGCGAAAGCGTTGTTGAAGCTTAAGATGCGGCAGAAGGATCAGCAGGAAGGCAGATAAGCAGAAAACGTAATTTATCGTTTTGGGGTAAAATAGATAGAAAGCACGGAAAGATCTACTTCCGTGCTTTTCTTGTTGCTGTTATTTATCGAACATTGAAGCGATAGGGCCGTACTTAATCTCAGGATGATTATCAATTACCCATTGCCTGAAGCTGTCGGAATCGCCTTCAGTGAAGCAGGACTTATCTAGCATAACGCCTTCATTGTATTCATCTGTTGCCAGCTTATAATACGATTTGGCTTCTTCAAATCTTAAAATATCTTTCCACTCAACTTTATTATTTATTTTACCGTTGATATATAGAGAGATATTTTTCTCGCCTACAATTACCCTGCATGTCCAGTTTTTGCCGTCAAAGTAATTTGCCCGCATGAGCCGGAATGTTTTGTCGGCATGCATCCATTTGAAGAAGATGCCTCTGTATACTGCAACAAAGGTCAGGAAAGCCCCGATAGTCTGCCACCGTGCGGGAGCATCCACCTTTTTAAAGTATATCCAGCCAAACACTCCTGCGGCAAAAATAAAGCAATATACATAAAAAATAGGTAACTTCCAAAACTTAGGAGTCGCCCATTTTCCATAACGTTTTCGATTCATTACATATTCATTTATGAACATTTTTCTATCTCCAGTTTTTATCATAACGAATTTTGCTATAACAAAAAATCTATCTTAATAAATATATAAATGGCTGCTCTATGAGAACAGCCATTTATGTGATTTGAAATTACAATAGCTTATGCCGCTCCGACTTTCTTATCTTTGTTAGCAGCGCTGATCAATGAATATGATGTCCACAGAAGAACTACACAGATCAGGTTGATCAACCAGAACATCGGCAGGTTCGTAATAAGCTTCCATGCAATAAATACACCGATACATCCGCCAACAGCGTTACCTACTGTATGTGGTACATCATACCTGTGAGTCTTAATAAACTCAATAGAGCATGCCGGCATCAGGCAGGCACAGGAACCCATGAATACTGGGAAGCAGGCACCAGCATCAACACCAAGCAGAAGGCAGGTAGCCATACATGGCGCATACAGACCAAATCCGATGTCCATTAAAGCGCCCCACAAGATATTAAGACCGGCAGCTACGATCAGCTTCCATCCAGTCAGACCAGTAGCTGTTCCTACTACTCCAAAAGGACCAACACCGGTATTCTTGCATGCCATAATAATTGCAAGAGGAATCATGATGAAACCAAGAGCATATCTGATCTTATTACGAGGCCATTTCGTAACGATAGTTGCAAATCCGAAAGAGCCGACAGCAGCGCAGATATACATGATCCATAAAAACATAGGATCACAGTCTACAGAAGCTGTAAAGATGAATGCCTCGAAAATAACCGGGAAAGTGTCTCCGACATTAAGAGTACCCGGAATGTCGATATCATCAATCTGATTGAAAAGTTTGTACATGAATGTGGATGGAGCGAAAGAACCGCAGCCAAGTGTATCTAGAAAGTTGGCAACAATACCTACCGCAAAACCAGAAGCCCACTGCTTTCCTGTTGCATTTTTAAGTCCATCCATACGGTTTTTGGCAATGTCAAAAATGAGTCCAAGACCAGTTCCAGCAGCCAAAACACCAAACAAGATTTGTAGTGCTAATAACATAATTCATCCCTCCAGATTAAAAGCTATTTAATTGTAACAACAGATAACTGCGTATTATCCACTAAATATAAACACCCCGATTTGCTTATATCATTAAAATAGTACTTATCTGTTCATAACTCATTCTATCAAGTCTTTTGTTAAAAGTCAATCAATTATAGCAAAAATACACAATTACACATGGAATATATATGGGAATTTTTTCAAAGTAAACAAAAAGGACAGACCTATAGCTATGCGGCGCCGGTAATCTGCATCTGATTTCTTGGGTGCAGGGTTTTTAAAAGTTCTGTTTGTTTTTTTGTTGCGATATGTATATAAATCTGCGTCGTCTTAATCGAGCTGTGTCCAAGAATCTGCTGTACGCAGCTTACATCAAGACCATTTTCTATTAGATATGTTGCAAAAGAATGACGGAACATATGGGGCGTGATCGTCCTGCTGATCCCTGCCAGACGTGTGTATTTTTTGATCATGTTGCGTATAGATTGCTCTGAGAACCTGTTTCCGCGCTGATTCACAAAAAAATAACCGCTTTTGGTGATGGAATTTTTAGAGCTGTTGTAGTAGTTTCTCAGCAATGTCAATATGGAATCCTCCACGATCTGTACATACCGCTCTTTGCCGCCTTTTCCCATAATTCGGATTAAGCCGGAATCCAAATCGATGCAATCTGACTGTATATTGGAAATCTCGTATACTCTTGCGCCTGTGGCGAAAAGCATTTCTATGATTGCAGTATCCCGAAGGCAGCGGGTGCTGTTACATTTGTTTTTTTCATATTGCTTAGACTCGGCATACATATAATTCAGCAGGCGTTCGATTTCGCCTTTGGGAATAATTCTTGGAAGAATCGAGGTTTCTTTGAATTTTACCTTAATCCTTCTGAAGGGATTCTCTAATAGAAGCTCCTCATCTTCCAGAAATGCATAAAATGCTTTTATAGAAGCGATTTTACGTTTTATCGTTTTCTGCTTATATTTTTTGTGCAGAGTTGTAATGTATTGTTCAATTTCATGCTTCCCAGGATTATCGGACTGAATATGATCAAAGTATTGGCACAAGTCTATGCGATAAGCTTTTAATGTATTTGCATCCAATTCCTTGCGGTATTTACAGTAATCTAAATATTCTCTGGTTCTTTCTTGAAAGTTCATAAAAAATCCTCCTTTAGTTTTTTTGGTAGTATAACATGATTTTCTGATTTCTTGATGCATAATACGCAGTTATCTGTTAACTCAAACTAATTAAAAATTTTATAATCTGGAGGGATGAATTTATGAAGGTTACTACTATTTTACGCATAGTACTGATTGTATGGGTCATTGCGGCAGGTATTATGCTGGCCATTGATATGCGCAAGCACAAGGATAATCTGGAGCTTAGCTCGTCCAGAACTATAAAAAATGCAATTATCGGTTTTCTTGCAAATTTCTTTGATACGTGGGGAATCGGAAGCTTTGCACCGTCTACATTTGCATATAAGACGTTTAAGAGCTGTCCGGATAATCTTATTCCAGGGACATTAAATGTCGGCGATACATTTCCGGTGTGTGTAGAAGCGATCCTCTTCATGGAGTTTGTTGACATAGCACCGCTTACTCTGGTAACTATGCTTGCGGCGGCCGGATTAGGCGCGTTTATCGGAGCAGGAGTTGTAAGTAAATGGAATGTCAACAGGATTCGTGTCGGCATGGGTATCGCGCTTGTATGCTGTGCGGTTATTTTTGCTTCTAAGCTGATGAAGATTGGACCATTTAAGGAAAGTAATGTATCTGTGCCGAGTGAAATCAGTGCGGCTCTGGAAGCTGATGCAATTGACGAAGCGAAGGCGCTTACTGTGAATAATCTTATATATAAATTCAATGTGATCCAAAAAGAAGATGTAGAAAAAAATGTAGGTGAAGATGTATTAAAGAGACTTACGGTTGATGTACCGTCCTCGGATACAAGTGTAATCTACAAATTGTGTGAAGACGGCAGTGTTATAACAGTTACGCCGACTGGCGTCAGCGGAGTGAAACTAGCCGCCGCAGTTATTATTAATTTCTTCTTAGGTTCATTGATGATGATTGGATTTGGACTGTATCAGCCGTGCATGGCGCTTATCATTCTGCTTGGAATGAATCTAGGGGTGGCGTTTCCTGTTATGATGGGATCCTGTGCGGTTTTGATGCTGACATCTGTTCCAAAATTTATTCAGACTGGTAAATATGATAAGAATGCTACGCTTATGAATGCAATAGGAGGTTCGCTGGGAGCTTTGGCAGCGTATCTGACACTGAAATACGCATTCGATTTAACAACGCTTTCTTATATTGTATGTGTTGTAATGTTTTACACAGCTGCGAGAATGTTCATTGATGCAAAGAATAACGCCTCTTAAAAAGGAAACGATATAATGGAATGCAAATTCGGAGTCAGGGTTATAAGAGATATGGGGATGATGAAAACATGCATCAGGTTTAATAATCGCGTTCATCATCCCAGAGTATCCATGCATTTATTTGTGATTGGCGTAATCCTTCTCGGCATGCCGGCCGCAGCAGGGAACGGGGCGGTTTTAAGAGATGCGGTCTGCATGATATTAGGCAGTATTTTCGTTTTTATGTCATTGTTCCGCCATCATATAGCCGCGGCACGAATGAAGAAAAGTACGGAAATGGAATGGAATGAAGAGCTTTTCTATCATTTTGGACAAAAGGTAGTGCAGGTGATAAAAGATGGGAATACCGTCAATATCGGCAGCTACAAAAATATTTTCCGGCTTTGGGAGGATGAAAGAAATTATTATGTTGGAATGAATGAGGACGATCTTTTGATTCTGCCAAAGATGGGTTTTGAAATTGGAAACGCAGAGGAGTTCCGTAATTTTGTCCTTGGAAAAAGCAATGCCGGATATAGCTGGAAGCCTGCAAATATTGTGAATATCTGTAAGTGGAAAATGAAAAAACTGAAAGATGGCATGCGTTAAGGCCGCCATCTTTCAGTTTTTTTATTTGATAGTTTTTTCTTCCTTTTAAAGCTTTTGAATCGGAAGGCATTGCTTTTCCATGCATCATGAAAAAATGTGCCTGCGCAGAGGATCATGACAAAGCAAGCAAGGTATGCCAGCAGTGTGAGGGGAAGGGCGGTTACAAGGGAACTGGCGGCAAGTACGCCGATTACACCGGCAAAAGCCATTGGAAGAGCCGCGCCGCGGTGGTAGCGGCCTTCCTTGATGAAGGTAATTCCGGCGGACGGCATCAGAAATGCACAGGAGCCCATCATCACAGGGAAAGCAGCGTCTGCGCTCATGCCGAGGAGAAGGACAAGCGCCATACAGGGAGCATACAGGCCGATGCCTGCAGGCATCAAAGCGCCGAGAACAAAATTGCCGATGACGGCGGCGATCAGCGTTCTGCCGTCTAACCCCTTTGCTGTTCCGATGATGCCGAACGGGCCTGCGGCATTGAGCCGGCAGAGTGTAACTGCAGAAATGGCGAGCAGAGCGATCCCCATGGTGAGACGGATTTTGGTGATGTTTAGTTTTGCGATAATTCCTGCGCCGATGGAAGCGCCGATAACGGAAGAGGCAATCATAAGAGCAAGAGTTGGAATGTCCATTTCGATTCTATGGATATAGATGGAGGCTTCCACAACTGTTGGGATGGCAAAGGCTGTATTCAGGGTTCCCGGGATCAGGCTGTCGGGAATGGATTTTGTAAATTTCCATAAAGAGGCGGCAATGCCGAAGCTGCCTATACCTAAAGTGTCGAAGAAGTTGGAGACACCGCTGATGACGATGTTTTGGGTCAGTTTATTTTTGTTAAGTGATCTGCGGTTTGTGAAAATATCCTTTAGCAGCAGTATGACAAAAACAACAGCATAGCTCCACAGAAGGATAAGTAATATGGATACCGGATTCATAGTAATGCCTCATGAAGGAAGTCTTTCTTAATGTTTATGCAGAGACAATCAGAGGCAGCCATACAATTTATAATTTCTCCAGCCGTTCAGAAACCGGCCGGAATATTTTCATAAATTGCTTTTCGAGGGGGCCTAAAAGCGCCATGGCGATAAGAGTTCCCTCCCGGATGGTGAAATCCAGTCCGAAGATCAGCGACAGGGCAATCGATACCGCGATGCAGATTACATCAATGCCTACCCGGAGATAGGCGTAGTCAATGGCGTATTTTCCGCTTATAATGTTACAGGTGGTTTCAACGGAAATGTTTACCAGATTCAGGGAAGTAAGGAAGCCCAGAAAAAATGCTACGCCGCTGACAGACAGGACGCATAGTGCAAGGCGGAACATATAGCTATGGACTTCAAAGGTCAAAATATTATAATAGAAGAAATTCACCAGTGTCCCAAACAGGATCACAAAGGGGATCTGGAGAAGCATGGAGGGCTGAAAGTCTCTGCGGAGTATCAGGAGCTGAAGAAATACACAGCTTACATTCATGATCATACTAAAGTTTGCCACCTTCAGTCCGGTAAGCTGAGACACATTAACGCTGAGAGCATCCCAGCATGCGTAAGTGCCGATGGCGGCTTTCAGCATCAGGGCGGTAAAAAATGTTGCGCTCAGCGTTAATACAAAGATCAATAGTAATCGAAATCCAACTTTTTTCATATATTATAGTCTCCGGTTTTTTCATCTGTAGGATACTATCATTATATAGCCTGAAGGGGATAGGCGGCAAGAAGGAAATTCAGTAAAACAGGTCTTTTCATATTTAACTTTTTATTTGATGAATCCAAATACATTCAGGATGACAATAACCATGAATACAGGGACTACTACGATGGTGAGAACCTTGTCATACAGGGTCAGCCTGCCGTACTTGCCGTTATTGGTCAGTTCCTTTTCATATTCCTTGAAACCCCATACTTTTGCAACGAATAGGCAGACCAGCCAGCATCCAAGCGGAAGCAGGAGATATCCGGTAAAGCAGTCCAGCCAGTCGTATAATCCATATCTTGTAACACCTGTCACATCCAGCCATGGAAGCGTAAAATCACTTAGTGCGCCGAAGCCAAGGGATACGATGATGTTGCCGGCTCCTATGATCGCCGCAACTGCGAGAGTTCCCTTCTTGCGGCCGAACTTGCATTTTTCTTCAAAGGTCCGGATAGAGATCTCAAAAAAGGTAAACAGTGAGGAAATGACCGCAAACGCCAGTGCCAGAAAAAAGCAGATGCCGATGAGCCGTCCTCCGGGCAGCTTGCTGAAGATATCTGTCATAACCAAAAATACCAGACCAGGTCCTTTTTGGACATCCACACCGGCAGCAAATGCCGACGGGATGATCACGAATCCTGCCAGGACTGCGGCTCCAGTGTCGCAGATGGATACTAAAATCGCATCAGACCTCAAATTATTGCTCTTTGGTATATTGGCTCCTAGGGTGGTGAAAATTCCCCAGCCGATGCCGACAGAAAACAGCACCTGCGTTGCGGCCTGTGCAAAGACAGAAAACGTGAATCTGCTAAAATCCGGGAGCAGGTAATATTTCAGGCCGTCCATAGCGCCGTCGGTAACTGTTAAGGCCCATACACCGCAGATGATCAGGAATACAAATAGTGCAGGCATCAGGAATTTGGTAAGCCGTTCCACCACGTTTGTGATGCCGAACAACAGCATGACAGACACAAACGCCAGCAGGATAAAGGTCCAGATAATAGGCTCAATATCAGAAGAAATAAAATTCGTATAGTAGGCTTCTTTGTCAGAACCGAAATCTCCATTAATTATGTACTGGAATGCATACTTCAATACCCAGCCTCCGACAACTACGTAGTACATGTTGATCATCAAGGTACAGATATTGGAAATCCAGCCGACAAAGCCCCATTTTTTGTTAATATTCTCGTAACAGGTTACCGTGTCAGAAGCACTGCGGCGTCCGATGGCTGTTTCCATCTCGACCATAGGATGAGCCATCAGCGCAATGATAATGATATATACGATCAGGAAGATTCCGCCGCCGCCCTGATAGGCAAGATAGGGGAATTTCCAGATGTTGCCGAGACCGATCGCGGCTCCTGCCGCAACCATGATATAGCCGAATCTTGAATTCCACTGCCTGGTCTGGTTTGTATTTGTACTCATAATATCCACTCCAATCTTTTTGATAGTTAAAAATATAGAAAAGGTGCTCCCATATAACATGAGAGCACCCTTGTCTGCTTAAAGACCTCTTCAATAAGTATATAATTTCGCAAAGGGAAAGTCAAGTTTGAAATAATAAAAACTTATGTCGATATTAAGAAAAATTATGGCGGATGGGCAGAATATCTGTCAGAAATGATAAGAAAATGTAATACCAATATGATAAAACCTCGTTTCACAAATGGCTGGAAGGCTATTATAATAATAACAGAAAAAGGAAGAAGAGTTTGAAAAGGGGGTAACGGGAATGATTGGATGGGCAATTGTAGGAGTTGTGGCATTGTATGGAGTTCAGAGTGTGATTCGGAGCGAGATTCAGAGATAAGTATGAAGAAGAGAACAGAAATAAAATGACAACCACTTACGCTTGGCGGAAAGGGTTGTCATTTTGTTTGCGCAGGCTTCCGGCTGCAGATTATCAATCAAGCAGGAAGTCCTTTGCATATTTCAGAAAAATACCGGATGCGGGAGACAAATCTTCCGGAGAAGAATAAGCCAGACCCAGCTGGCGGTATACATTCGGAGTGATGGACCGGATCACGAAATCCCCAAACTGCCCTCTGAGAAGAAGCCCCGGAAGGATGGTAAGGCCGAGCTCATGTTCAACCATTGAGATGCAGCTGAATTCATTAACCGTGATATAACGGATGTCCGGCTTGATTTTGTATTCCTTTAGTATCCGGTGGACATCATTGCCCGGAGTGTATTCTGTGATGACAAATGGAACGCCCTGGAAAGCCTCTAGCGGTATCTCGTCATATGCCGCAAACGGATGGTTCTTTGGCAGGACAGCGTACAGATCGTCGTTCATCACAGGTAGAAATTGATAATTATGGCCCTTCTGATAGCTGATGAAGCCGATGTCGACCCTGCGGTCCTGGATCCAGTCGGCCAGATCTGCTTCGGTTCCCTCAATAACCTTGAAGCGGATATCCGGGTGGCTCCTTTGGAATTCCCGGATGATTTTGGGAATCCAGTGGATGGAGCAGCTGAGATAGGTGCCGATCCGTATGGTTCCCCTCTGGGCTCCCTTTAAAGATGCGATTTCCTGATTCAGCGCCTCGTCGGCATTCAATAGTGCCTGGATAGAGGGAATCAAGGTTTTTGCATTGCTTGTAAGGGTTACTCCATGATTATCTTTTATATATAAAGAGAAACCGACTTCCTTTTCCAGAGCCTTCATCATCTGTGTGATTCCTGACTGGGTATAGCCGAGTTCCTCGCCCACCCGGGTAAAGCTGCCGTAATCGTCAACGGCAAGCATGACTTTCCATTTTTTAATATCCATTTTTTGTTCTCCGACGCATAAAAATTCATAAAATCTTAATATTATTGAAAATATAGTAGCGAAAAAGAATAGAAAATACAAGATTGTACTTGAAAAAATACAAAAAAATTAAAAAATACCTTGAAAACAGGGTGTAATTCTTATATACTGATAAAGCTGTGACATGATAGCTGTGAAGCGTGAGGTTGCTGCCGGCAGGTCCGGCGGGTTTTCCGTGGAGCGAATGTCAAGTTAGGAAACTGGCGACAAGTCACTGTACGAATCAGAAGTATTCGCTGCTGTATCGCTGAAGAGCATGGCTTTTTACTAATACAAATAGAGAGAAAAGGCTGTGATCCGGCATACATAGCACTTAGGCAGGCTGTGACAGGCTGCCTGTGCTGAGGAGCGGACGTGTGGGTTTCTCACGACACACACGGGAGAGTGTACAGTCACCGCTTGTCGTACTGAAGTTAAAAGTACGAAAAGGAGGCGACTTTTTTTATGGCAAGTCAAGTAATGAGAATCACTTTGAAAGCGTATGATCATCAGCTGGTTGATGCATCCGCAAAGAAAATCATCGAAACTGTAAAGAAGAATGGAGCACAGGTAAGCGGACCGGTTCCGCTCCCGACTAAGAAGGAAGTAGTAACGATCCTGAGGGCTGTACACAAGTACAAAGACTCCAGAGAGCAGTTCGAGCAGAGGACTCATAAGAGACTGATCGATATCATTACACCTACACAGAAAACTGTGGATGCATTATCCAGACTGGAGATGCCGGCGGGTGTTTATATTGATATTAAAATGAAGAACAAGAAAAAATAAGAAAACACAGTAGTTCCTAACATTTAGGATGAACGCCTTTAAGGTGTTCCGCTGTAAATCAAGGAGGTAATTATAATGAAGAAAGCTATTTTGGCTACGAAGATCGGAATGACTCAGATCTTTAATGAAGACGGTGTGCTGATACCGGTAACTGTTCTTCAGGCCGGCCCATGTGTGGTGACGCAGATTAAGACTGTTGAGAATGACGGATACAGTGCGGTTCAGGTCGGCTTTGTTGATAAGAAAGACAAGATCGTGACCAAGGATAAGAGCGGCAGAAAAGAAATCGCTCACCGCCATGGACTGACTAAGGCGGAGCAGGGACATTTTGCAAAAGCCGGTGTTACAGGTAAGAGGTTTGTAAGAGAATTCAGGTTTGAAAATGCGGAAGAGTACGAGCTTGCACAGGAGATCAAGGCTGACATTTTTGAAGCAGGGGATAAGGTTGATGCAACGGCTGTTTCAAAGGGTAAAGGTTTCCAGGGCGCGATCAAGAGGCACAATCAGCACAGAGGACCAATGACTCACGGTTCCAAGTTCCATCGTCACGCAGGTTCCAACGGCGCCGCATCTGATCCGAGCAAGGTGTTCAAAGGAAAGAAGATGCCTGGACAGATGGGTAATAAGCAGATCACGATCCAGAATCTTGAGGTTGTCCGTGTGGATGCAGAGAAGAATCTGCTTCTGGTTAAAGGGGCTGTACCGGGACCGAAGAAATCTTTAGTAACAATTAAAGAGACAGTAAAAGCCGGTAAGTAGGCTTTGGCTTAGGAAAGGAGGAACGCTAGAGATGGCAAACGTAGCAGTTTACAATATCGAGGGCAAAGAAGTTGGTACGATCGAACTGAACGATGCTGTATTCGGTGTGGAAGTAAATGAACATCTGGTACACATGGCAGTTGTTAACCAGCTTGCAAATAAACGCCAGGGTACTCAGAAGGCTAAGACACGTTCAGAAGTATCCGGCGGCGGAAGAAAACCATGGAGACAGAAGGGAACAGGTCACGCAAGGCAGGGTTCCGCAAGAGCACCGCAGTGGACAGGCGGCGGAGTTGTATTCGCACCGGTTCCGAGAGACTATTCATTCAAGATGAATAAGAAGGAGAAGCGTAACGCGCTGAAGTCTGCGCTTAGTGCAAAGGTGGAAGAGAAGAAGTTCATCGTTGTTGATGAGATCAAGCTTGATGAGATTAAGACAAAGAGCATCGTGAATATGCTCAAAGGCCTGGATGTTGATAAGGCGCTGGTCGTGTTGGAAGACGGCAACACAAATGCTGAGATTTCCGCAAGGAATATTGCAGATGTTAAGACGGCAAAGACCAATACGATCAATGTGTATGACATCTTAAAATACAACACTGTAGTGGCTACAAAGGCTGCTGTAGAGGCAATTGAGGAGGTGTACGCATAATGGCAAATATACAGTATTATGATGTAATCCTTAAACCGGTAGTAACAGAGAAGAGCATGGAGCTTATGGGTGAGAAGAAATATACATTTCTGGTTCACACAGAGGCGACCAAGACTCAGGTGAAGGAAGCTGTTGAGAAGATGTTCGCGGGAACAAAGGTTAAAAGCGTGAACACGATGAACCTTAACGGCAAGAAGAAGAGGGTCCGCGGAACATGGAAGTTCGGTAAGACTGCAAAGACAAAGAAAGCGATTGTCCAGCTGACAGAGGACAGTGCAGACATTGAGATATTCGAGGGACTGTAGAAAGGAGAAGTAATCATGGGAATTAAAACCTATAATCCATATACGCCTTCCAGAAGACAGATGACTGGATCTGATTTCGCAGAAATCACAAAGAAGACTCCGGAGAAATCACTGCTGGCTTCTAAGAACAGACAGGCAGGACGTAATAACCAGGGTAAAATTACGGTTAGACACCGCGGGGGCGGAGCTAAGAGAAAATACAGAATTATTGATTTTAAGAGAAGAAAAGACGGTGTACCGGCTACTGTGATCGGAATTGAGTACGATCCAAACAGAACAGCGAATATCGCATTGATCTGCTATGAAGACGGCGAGAAGGCATATATCCTCGCGCCGGCAGGATTGACGGACGGCATGAAGGTTATGAACGGACCGGAAGCCGAGGTTAGAGTAGGCAACTGCCTGCCGCTTTCTGATATCCCTGTAGGTACACAGATCCACAATATTGAGCTGTATCCGGGAAAAGGCGGACAGCTGGTTCGTTCCGCAGGAAACAGCGCGCAGCTGATGGCGAAAGAAGGCAAATACGCAACGCTTCGTCTTCCGTCCGGTGAGATGAGAATGGTTCCGATCATTTGCCGTGCATCTATCGGCGTGGTTGGGAACGGCGACCACAGTCTGATCAACTATGGTAAAGCAGGGCGCAAGCGCCATATGGGCTTCAGGCCTACCGTACGCGGTTCTGTTATGAACCCGAATGACCATCCACACGGCGGTGGTGAAGGCAAGACCGGAATCGGACGTCCGGGTCCGTGTACTCCTTGGGGCAAACCGGCTCTCGGCCTTAAGACCCGCAAGAAGAATAAGCAGTCTAACAAGCTGATCGTAAGAAGACGTGATGGCAGAGGTATTAAATAAGAGAATCGAAAGGGAGGTAGAACCATGGCTCGTTCACTGAAAAAAGGACCATTCGCAGATGCCAGTCTGCTTAAGAAAATTGATGCTATGAACGCATCGGGCGACAAGTCAGTTATTAAAACATGGTCTCGTCGTTCTACAATCTTTCCAAGCATGATCGGACATACAATCGCCGTTCATGACGGGAGAAAGCATGTGCCGGTATATGTAACAGAGGATATGGTTGGACATAAGCTCGGAGAGTTTGTGGCGACCAGAACCTACAGGGGGCATGGCAAAGACGAAAAGAAATCTAAGGTTAGATAATAAACAACGTATTTGAAAGGAGGGTTCATCCATGGCAAAAGGACATAGATCCCAGATCAAGAGAGAGAGAAATGCGAATAAGGACACAAGACCTTCAGCTAAGTTATCCTACGCTAGAGTATCTGTCCAGAAAGCATGCTTTGTATTGGATGCCATCAGAGGTAAGGATGTACAGACAGCACTTGGTATTTTGACTTACAATCCAAGATATGCTTCAAGTTTAATAAAGAAACTGTTAGAGTCAGCAATTGCAAACGCTGAGAACAACAATGGTATGAGCGCCGATAATCTTTATATTGCAGAAGCTTATGCAAATAAAGGGCCAACAATGAAGAGAATCAGACCGAGGGCACAGGGCAGGGCTTACAGGATTGAGAAGAGAATGAGCCACATTACGCTGGTGCTTGATGAAAGATAAGGAGGGGAATCATGGGACAGAAAGTTAATCCTCATGGCTTGAGAGTCGGTATTATCAAAGATTGGGACTCTAAATGGTATGCAGAGAAAGATTTTGCAGATTATCTGGTAGAAGACCATGAAATCAGAACATTTCTTAAGAAAAGATTATACAGCGCTGGTGTTTCCAGAATCGAGATCGAGAGAGCATCCGAGCGTGTGAAGATCATTATTTATACAGCAAAGCCGGGCGTAGTTATCGGCAAGGGCGGTTCTGAGATTGAGAAGGTAAAGGCAGAGCTTGCTAAATACACAGACAAGAAGCTGATTGTGGACATTAAAGAGATTAAAAGACCTGATAAGGATGCGCAGCTGGTAGCTGAGAATATTGCACTGCAGCTTGAGAACCGTATTTCATTCAGACGCGCTATGAAGTCCTGCATGTCAAGAACCATGAAAGCAGGAGCGCTTGGCGTTAAGACATCTGTTTCAGGAAGACTTGGCGGAGCTGATATGGCCCGTACAGAATTCTACAGCGAGGGAACAATTCCTCTTCAGACATTGAGAGCTGACATTGACTACGGATTCGCCGAGGCTGACACAACCTATGGTAAGGTTGGTGTTAAGGTATGGATTTACAAAGGCGAGATTCTTCCGGAAAAGGCAGCAAAGGAAGGGAGCGATAAATAATGTTAATGCCAAAAAGAGTAAAACGTCGTAAACAGTTCCGCGGTTCCATGAAGGGCAAAGCACTTCGCGGAAATACACTTTCATATGGTGAATATGGTATTGTTGCAGCAGAGCCATGCTGGATCAAATCCAATCAGATCGAGGCTGCCCGTGTTGCTATGACACGTTATATCAAGAGAGGCGGTAAGGTTTGGATCAAGATATTCCCAGATAAGCCAGTAACTACGAAACCAGCTGAAACACGTATGGGTTCCGGTAAAGGTACCTTGGAATACTGGGTAGCAGTTGTGAAGCCGGGACGCGTTATGTTTGAGATTGCAGGCGTTCCAGAGGAAGTGGCAAGAGAGGCGCTTCGCCTTGCTACACATAAGTTACCTTGTAAATGTAAGATCGTTTCTCGCGCAGACTTAGAAGGCGGTGATAACAGTGAAAATTAATGCATTTGTAGAAGATTTAAGAACAAAATCAGCTGCAGAGCTGAACGAAGAATTAGTAGCTGCTAAAAAGGAACTCTTTAATTTAAGATTCCAGAACGCAACGAATCAGTTAGATAATACAAGCAGGATCAAGGAAGTCAGAAAGAATATTGCAAGAATCCAGACAGTGATTACTGAGCTGCAGAGAGGATAGGCCGGAAGCAGTTTGGTGAAAGCGGGTCAGAGACTGCGCTTGAACTTCCTTAAAACATTATTATTACCGGGAAAGGAGTAAAAGCCGTGGAAAGAAATCTTAGAAAAACACGTACAGGCAAGGTTGTCAGCAACAAGATGGATAAGACAATCGTTGTTGCCGTAGAGGATCATGTAAAACATGCTCTTTACAATAAGATTGTAAAAAGAACGTATAAATTAAAGGCTCACGATGAGGCAAATGAATGCGGCATCGGCGATGTTGTAAAAGTTATGGAGACAAGACCGTTATCCAAGGATAAGAGATGGAGACTTGTTGAGATTATGGAAAAAGCAAAATAGTATAAGGAGGGAAACCTGCAATGATACAGCAAGAAAGCAGACTGAAAGTAGCAGATAATACAGGTGCGAAAGAGTTACTTTGTATCCGTGTGCTTGGCGGTTCGACCAGAAGATATGCAAGCATCGGCGATATTATTGTTGCGACCGTTAAAGATGCAACACCAGGCGGCGTTGTAAAAAAAGGCGATGTAGTAAAAGCTGTAGTTGTACGTACTGTAAAAGGTACTCGTCGTAAAGACGGATCATATATCCGTTTTGACGAAAATGCTGCTGTAATTATTAGAGAAGATAAGAACCCAAGAGGAACCCGTATCTTCGGGCCGGTAGCAAGAGAGCTTCGTGACAAACAGTTTATGAAGATTGTTTCCTTGGCTCCGGAAGTACTTTAAGGAGGTGCGATAGATGTCAACGATGAAGATCAAAAAGGGCGATATGGTTAAGGTTATTGCCGGAAAAGATAAAGACAAAGAAGGCAAAGTCATCTCTGTTAATCAGAAAGATGGAACAGTCCTTGTTGAAGGCGTCAATATGCTGACAAAGCACGCGAAACCAAGTATGACGAACCAGAATGGCGGAATCATCCATCAGGAGGGACCGATCAACATCTCCAACGTAATGTATATCCACAAGGGCAAAGCTACCAGAGTTGGATTCAAGATGGACGGAGATAAGAAGGTGCGTGTTGCAAAATCAACAGGCGAAGTAATCGATTAATTTGAGGAAGGAGGTTCAGGGCTTTGAGCAGCAGATTAAAAGAACAATACCAGAACGAGATTGTTGATGCAATGATCAAAAAGTTCGGTTATAAGAATATCATGGAAGTGCCGAAACTCGACAAGGTTGTTGTCAACATGGGTGTCGGCGAAGCAAAAGACAATGCAAAGGCTTTGGATTCAGCGATTGCTGATATGGAGAAGATCACAGGACAGAAGGCCGTTGTTTGTAAGGCTAAGAAGTCAGTAGCGAATTTCAAGATCAGAGAAGGAATGTCGATCGGATGTAAGACTACCTTAAGAGGGGATAAGATGTATGAGTTTGTTGACCGTCTGGTTAACCTTGCACTGCCCCGTGTACGTGACTTCAGAGGCGTGAATCCGAATGCGTTCGACGGAAGAGGAAACTATGCTCTTGGTATCAAAGAGCAGCTTATCTTCCCTGAGATCGAGTATGATAAGATTGATAAGGTTAGAGGTATGGACGTTATCTTCGTAACAACTGCTAAGACGGATGAAGAAGCGCGTGAGCTTTTGAAACAGTTTAACATGCCGTTTAAAAAATAAGGAGGTAAATTATGGCTAAGACAGCAATGAAAATCAAACAGCAGCGTAAGCAGAAATTTTCAACAAGAGAATACAGCCGCTGCAGGATCTGTGGACGTCCGCATGCATATTTGAGAAAATATGGCATCTGCCGTGTTTGCTTCCGCGAACTGGCATACAAAGGACAGATTCCGGGTGTGAAGAAAGCAAGTTGGTAGGCACTGAACACTTAGCGAATCCAAGCCGGAGGCGCAGGATAAGGTTAGTGAGAAGGCCGTTCTTTGAGCTTGGCGAGGTATTGTCGAGCTTAGCGAAAAGAACTTCCTTGCAGGAGAACACTTAGCGAATCCAAGCCGGAGGCGCAGGATAAGGTTAGTGAGAAGGCCGTTCTTTGAGCTTGGCGAGGTATTGTCGAGCTTAGCGAAAAGAACTTCATTTAAAAAGGAGGAAAACATTCATGACTATGAGCGATCCAATTGCAGATATGCTTACAAGAATCCGTAATGCAAATACTGCGAAACATGATACAGTAGATATTCCTGCATCTAAGATGAAAATCGCTATTGCAAACATTCTGCTGGATGAAGGATATATTACAAAATACGATGTCGTAGAAGACGGAGCGTTCCAGACGATCCGTGTAACATTAAAGTACGGCGCAGATAAGAATGAGAAGGTTATTTCAGGTCTTAAGAGAATTTCCAAGCCGGGTCTGCGTGTATACGCAAACTGCGAGGATCTTCCGAAGGTGCTCGGCGGACTTGGGACAGCGATCATTTCTACAAACCAGGGTGTGATCACAGACAAAGAAGCAAGAAAGCTCGGCGTAGGCGGAGAAGTACTGGCATTCGTGTGGTAGGCACTGGAACTGAACACTTAGCGAAGCCAAGCGTTCCGCGCAGGCTGAGATTAGTGGGAAGGCCGTTCTCAGAGCGAAGCGAAGAGAACTTCCTTAGAGGAAACACCATCGTCACTAGACTCGAAAGAACCTCGTCAAGTGTCGAGGTGTGCGTTCACACTAGGTTCGTGAGAAACCTCGCCAAGTGTTCACAGCAACTGAAAACAGAGCAGATGAAGTTTCTGCTCCGAGAATTTAAGTTAAGGAGGATATGGCAATGTCACGTATCGGAAGACTGCCAATTGCAGTTCCAGCAGGCGTAACTGTTGAAATTGCAGAGAATAATGTAGTGACTGTAAAAGGTCCAAAGGGAACTCTTACAAAGGAGCTTCCTGTAGAGATGGAAATCAAGAAAGACGGCGATACAATTGTTGTTACAAGACCAAATGATCTGAAGAAGATGAAATCCCTTCACGGTCTTACCAGAACACTGATCAACAACATGGTTGTTGGCGTTACAGATGGGTATAAGAAAGTCCTTGAGGTAAACGGTGTTGGTTATAGAGCGGCAAAATCAGGCAACAAGTTAACGCTCAGCCTTGGATATTCCCATCCGGTAGAGATGATCGATCCGGAGGGTGTTGAGACAGTTCTTGAGGGACAGAACAAGATTACTGTTCAGGGTATCGATAAGGAGAAGGTTGGCCAGTATGCAGCCGAGATCAGAGACAAGAGAAGGCCGGAGCCATATAAGGGCAAGGGTATTAAGTACTCTGATGAAGTTATCAGACGTAAAGTTGGTAAGACAGGTAAAAAATAATTAAGGAGGGTGAGAGAAAATGGTTAGCAAGAAATCTAGAAGCGAAGTTCGTGTAAAGAAACACATGAAAATACGTAACCGTTTCAGCGGTACACCTGAATGCCCGCGTTTAGCAGTATTCAGAAGCAACAAGCACATGTATGCTCAGATTATTGATGATAAAGCTCAGAATACGCTGGTATCCGCTTCCACTCTTCAGAAAGACGTGAAAGCAAACCTGGAAAAGACGAATAATGTAGAAGCCGCAGCATATCTGGGAAAAGTAATTGCCGAGAGAGCTCTGGAAAAGGGTATCAAGGATGTCGTTTTCGACAGAGGCGGTTTTATCTATCACGGAAAGATTCAGGCATTAGCAGACGCAGCTAGAGAAGCTGGTTTGAATTTCTAGAAGGAGGAGCACACATGAAACAAGAACGTATTGATGCTGGTTCATTAGAATTGACAGAGAAAGTAGTATCAATTAAACGTGTTACCAAGGTTGTTAAAGGCGGCCGGAATATGAGATTCACAGCTTTAGTAGTTGTTGGTGATGGTAACGGCCATGTTGGTGCAGGTTTAGGAAAGGCAACCGAGATCCCGGAGGCGATCCGCAAGGGAAAAGAGGATGCCGCAAAGAAGCTTATTACTGTTGCATTAGATGAGAATGGAAGTATTACACACGATTTGATCGGTAAATTCGGAAGCGCTTCCGTATTATTAAAGAAGGCACCTGATGGTACTGGAGTTATTGCCGGCGGTCCGGCGCGTGCGGTCATTGAGATGGCAGGTATCAAGAACATCCGTACAAAATCTCTTGGATCCAACAATAAGCAGAATGTTGTTCTTGCTACAATTGAAGGATTGAAAGAGGTTAAGACTCCGGAAGAAGTGGCTAAGCTTCGTGGGAAATCCATCGAAGAAATCTTAGGCTAGAGGAGGTAAACCGAGATGGCAAATTTAAAAATCACATTGGTAAAATCTACGATCGGTGCTGTACCGAAGCATAAGAGGACTGTAGAGGCGCTTGGACTTAAGAAGCTTAACAAGACAGTTGTGCTTCCGGACAATGCGGCTACAAGAGGAATGGTGAAACAGGTTCAGCATTTGGTAAAGGTAGAAGAGGCGTAAGAAAATTGCGAGTAAGGAGGTGTTAGAATGGACTTATCTAATTTAAGACCAGCTGACGGAGCAAAGCATAGCGATAATTTTAGAAGAGGACGCGGACATGGTTCTGGAAATGGTAAGACTGCCGGTAAGGGACACAAAGGCCAGAAAGCCCGCTCAGGCGGCACCAGACCAGGTTTTGAAGGCGGCCAGATGCCATTGTATAGAAGAATTCCAAAGAGAGGCTTCACAAACAGAAATTCTAAGACGATTGTCGGAATAAATGTGAGCGTTTTAGAAGCATTCGATAACGATGCAGTAGTATCTGTAGAGACGCTGATCGAGGCTGGGATCGTGAAGAACCCGAGAGACGGAGTTAAGATTCTTGGAAATGGCGAGTTAACGAAAAAGCTTACAGTTCAGGCAAATGCATTCAGTGCTGGTGCAGTGGCAAAGATTGAGGCACTTGGCGGTAAAGCAGAGGTGATCTAATGTTCAAAACGCTTCGACGGGCATTTCAAATTGAAGATATTCGGAAGAAGATCTTATACACATTTTTAATGTTGATCGTCATCCGGCTTGGCTCACAGCTGCCGACACCGGGCGTGAATCCGTCCTATATCAAAGAATTTTTTGCACAGAATACGGGGGAAGCGTTTAACTTTTTTAACGCTTTCACCGGAGGTTCTTTTGAGCAGATGTCAGTGTTTGCACTGAGCATTACTCCATATATTACATCTTCTATTATTATGCAGCTCCTTACAATTGCAATTCCAAAGCTTGAGGAAATGCAGAAGGAAGGCGAAGATGGAAGGAAGAAGATTGCATCCTTTACAAGATATCTGACAGTTGTTCTGGCGCTGATCGAATCTACGGCAATGGCAGTGGGATTCGGCCGTCAGGGACTGCTTGTGGAGTACAATTTTGTAAATGCGGCAATTGTAGTGCTTACTCTTACAGGAGGCTCGGCATTCCTCATGTGGATAGGCGAGCGTATCACGGAAAATGGTGTAGGAAATGGAATTTCTATCGTGCTGGTGATCAATATCGTTTCACGTATTCCAAATGATATGGCATCGCTGTTTGAACAGTTTATAAATGGGAAGAGTATTGCAAAGGGTGGATTGGCTGTAATTCTCATTCTTGCTATTATTCTTGTTCTGGTAGTATTTGTTGTAATTCTTCAGAGCGGTGAGCGGAGAATTGCTGTACAGTATTCACAGAAGATGCAGGGAAGAAGAACTTACGGCGGACAATCAACGCATATTCCTATGAAGATAAATACGGCCGGTGTTATCCCTATCATTTTTGCATCTTCGCTGATGCAGTTTCCGATAGTGATCGCTACATTTCTTGGAAAAGCAGACGGAGACGGTATTGGAAGCGAGATCCTCCGGGGATTGAACCAGAGTAACTGGTGCAATCCGCAGAATATCAAATATTCATGGGGATTGTTCGTATATATTGTTTTAACTGTGCTCTTTGCATATTTTTATACGTCTATCACATTTAATCCGATGGAGATAGCAAACAACATGAAAAAGAGCGGCGGTTTTGTTCCTGGTATCCGTCCCGGCCGTCCTACCGTTGAGTATTTAAGCAGGATATTGAATTATATTATCTTTATCGGAGCCTGCGGTCTGGTGATAATACAGTTCGTGCCGATCTTGTTTAACGGATGGCTTGGCGCAAGAGTATCCTTTGGCGGAACATCGCTTATCATTATTGTAAGCGTTGTGCTTGAGACAATTAAACAGATTGAAGCACAAATGCTTGTACGTAATTACAAAGGATTTTTGAACAGTTAAGCTCGATATCATATATTTTGACCTGCGAAGTTATTCGCGGGTTAAAATGCTATATAAGGAGGAGGTATTCCATGAAGATTATTATGTTAGGTGCACCTGGAGCCGGAAAGGGAACCCAGGCAAAGAAGATTGCAGGTAAATATAATATTCCGCATATTTCCACAGGAGATATTTTCCGTGCAAATATCAAGAATGGCACTGAGCTTGGAAAAAAGGCCAAAACATACATGGATCAGGGGCTTCTGGTGCCGGATGAACTGGTAGTGGATCTGGTAGTAGATCGTGTGAATCAGGATGACTGCACAGACGGCTATGTTCTGGACGGCTTCCCGCGGACGATTCCGCAGGCAGAGGCTCTGACAGAAGCGTTGAAGAAGCTCGGCCAGAAGATGGATCATGCAATCGATGTAGATGTACCGGATGAGAATATTGTGAACCGCATGTCCGGCAGAAGAGCCTGCGTTGGATGCGGGGCTACTTATCATATGGTATATGCACCGGTAAAACAGGAGGGAATCTGTGATACCTGCGGAAAGGAACTGATATTAAGGGATGATGATAAGCCGGAGACGGTTCAGAAGCGTCTGAATGTGTATCATGAGCAGACCCAGCCGTTGATTGATTACTATACCCGGGAAGGAATCCTCCGCACCGTAGACGGAACAACAGATATTGATGAGGTGTTCCGGCAGATTGTAAATATCCTGGAGGCGTAGGATATGCCGATATCAATTAAATCATCAAGAGAGATAGAGCTGATGGCGGAGGCAGGGCGGATTCTGGAGAAGGTTCATCTGGAACTGGGGAAGGCGCTGCATCCGGGAATGAGTACCCTTGACATTGACCGTTTGGGGAAAAAGCTGATAGAGGGGTACGGATGTATCCCCTCATTCCTTAATTATAACGGATATCCTGCATCTATCTGCGTATCGGTAAATGAAGAAGTTGTGCACGGCATTCCTTCCAGGCACCGCATTATCAAAGAAGGCGACATTGTCAGTCTGGATGCAGGTGTGATCTATAAAGGATATCATTCCGATGCCGCAAGGACTCATGCGATTGGAAAAGTCAGCAAAGAGGCGGAGGATTTAATCAAAGTTACAAGAGAATGCTTCTTTGAAGGCATAAAGTATGCAAAAGAAGGCAACCATCTATTTGATATTTCCAGAGCAATCGGAAGATATGCATCGGAGCGGGGATATGGAGTGGTAAGGGACCTCTGCGGACACGGAGTCGGGACTGCCCTTCATGAGGCGCCGGAGATACCTAATTATGAGGTGCCGAGAAAAGGCGTGAAGCTTAGGGCGGGCATGACGCTTGCAATTGAGCCGATGATCAACATCGGAGGCTTGGAGGTTGACTGGCTGGATGATGACTGGACGGTGGTATCCAGAGACCGCACACTGTCTGCACATTATGAAAATACGATCGTGATCACGGACGGCGAACCGAGAATCCTGTCAGCTTCCCTGGATGGCAGTAAGTGAGGTTGGAATGGACAGATATAAAGCAGGAATGCTGGCAAGATCGAAGGCTGGGCATGATGCCGGAAGGATTTATGTGATAATAGATACGGACGGCGCATATGTATATTTAGCAGACGGAAGGATTAGAACAGTCAGTAACCCGAAGAAAAAGAAAATCAGGCATATAGAATTAATCTGCAGGAAGAATGATCTGTCAAAGGCAGATGATGTGCAGATAAGAAGGATATTGAAGGAATATAAGGAAGAAGAGTTTTAGGAGGATATAAGATATGTCAAAGGCTGACGTTATTGAAATTGAAGGAACCGTAGTAGAGAAGCTTCCAAATGCAATGTTTCAGGTTGAGCTTGAGAACGGACATCAGGTGCTCGCACACATCAGCGGCAAGCTTAGAATGAATTTCATCAAGATTCTTCCGGGCGACAAGGTGACATTGGAGCTGTCACCGTATGATTTGTCCAAGGGAAGAATTATTTGGAGAGATAAATAAAAAACTTATTGACGCAGGACAAAAAACAGTGCTATAATGTATAAGCACGTTTTTGGGTGCTTTATTTCGTTGCGCGTTTTTAAAGCCCCCCAAAACAAGGAAACTTTAAATGCAGAGCAATGGATGAAAGGAGGATCCCCGTGAAGGTTAGATCATCAGTAAAACCAATTTGCGAGAAGTGCAAAGTAATTAAGAGAAAAGGAAGCATTCGCATTATCTGCGAAAATCCAAAACATAAACAGCGTCAGGGATAATATCCTTGAGATAGTTTATGAACCAAATCAGGCGGCTGATAGCCGGTACGGAATTCATGTGCAGGCTATTTTAAATATACAAGGAACACCTGCATCGGTGAGATCCTCGTATATTGCTTCTAATGCCGGCCCGTCATTACCGGATAAAGTATGTCCGGTGGCCGGAAAGGACGTGATACCGGACACGTCTGGACGAATGTTCGTCCCTATTAAAGACAATGTAACTAATATTTTAGGAAAATGGAGGAAAATCACATGGCTCGTATAGCAGGTGTAGACTTACCAAGAGACAAACGTGTTGAAATCGGACTGACTTATATTTATGGAATCGGCAGACCGAGTGCAACCCGGATTCTGGCAGAGGCAGGAGTAGATCCTGATATCCGCTGCAGAGACTTAACAGATGAGGATGTTAAGAAGATCAGTGCAGTAATTGATGAGACACAGGTCGTAGAGGGTGATCTCCGCAGAGAGATCGCACTGAATATCAAGAGATTGCAGGAAATTGGATGCTACAGAGGTATCCGTCACAGAAAAGGACTTCCTGTCCGCGGTCAGAAGACAAAGACCAATGCAAGAACAAGGAAGGGTCCGAAGAGAACAGTAGCGAATAAGAAAAAGTAAATAATCAGTGAAAGCAAGCGGTAAACACAGCTTGAGATTAGTATTTACTTTGTTCTTCGAAACTATAGTGAGAAGAACTTCATTAAATTTATCAAAAAAAGGAAAGTGTAGGTTAGTTTTATTATGGCAAAGAAAGTTACAAAGAAAGTGACAAAAAAGCGTGTCAAGAAAAACGTTGAACGCGGACAGGCACATATCCAGTCATCTTTTAACAACACAATCGTTACATTGACAGATGCACAGGGTAATGCTCTTTCATGGGCAAGTGCTGGTGGTCTTGGATTTAAAGGTTCAAGGAAATCTACTCCTTATGCGGCACAGATGGCAGCTGAGACTGCGGCTAAAGCAGCTCTGATTCATGGCTTGAAATCAGTAGATGTTATGGTAAAGGGACCAGGTTCTGGAAGAGAGGCGGCAATCCGCGCCCTTCAGGCTTGCGGAATTGATGTAACAAGTATTAAGGACGTTACTCCGGTACCGCACAATGGATGCCGTCCGCCGAAGCGCAGAAGAGTCTAGTTACCTTAGTGATAACATTTGAGATAATAGGAGGAGATATAGGACATGGCAGTAAATAGAGTTCCGGTTCTGAAAAGATGCCGTTCCCTTGGAATGGAGCCGGTTTATTTAGGAATTGATAAAAAATCTAGAAGACAGTTAAAAAGATCCAACAGGAAAATGAGCGAGTACGGTCTCCAATTACGTGAGAAGCAGAAAGCAAAATTCATTTACGGCGTATTAGAGAAGCCCTTCAGAAATTATTTCGAGAAGGCTCAGCGCATGAACGGCATGACAGGTTCTAATCTGATGATCATGCTGGAAAGCAGACTGGATAACGTTGTATTCCGTATGGGTCTGGCAAGAACACGCCGCGAGGCAAGGCAGATTGTTGACCATAAGCATGTACTGGTTAACGGCAAGCAGGTGAATATTCCGTCTTACCTTGTAAAAGCCGGTGATGTGATTGAGATTAAGGAGAAATGCAAAGGCTCTCAGAGATATAAGGATATTCTGGAGGTTACAGGCGGCCGTCTGATTCCGGGCTGGATCGAAGCAGACCATGAGAATCTGAAGGCAGTCGTAAAAGAGCTTCCGACTCGTGACGAGATTGATGTTCCGGTAGATGAGATGTTGATTGTCGAGTTATATTCTAAATAATAAGATTTAGAGATTCACCCCACAAGGAGGGACTATATAGTGTTTGATTTTAATAAACCAAATATCGAGATAACCGAGATTTCAGAAGATAAGAGATACGGAAGATTTGTTGTAGAGCCTCTTGAGAGAGGTTATGGTACAACACTTGGAAACTCTCTTAGAAGGATCATGCTTTCTTCGCTTCCCGGTGCTGCGATCAGCCAGGTGAAGATTGACGGAGTACTGCATGAGTTCAGTTCCATCCCAGGTGTAAAAGAAGACGTTACCGAGATTGTTATGAACTTAAAATCATTAGCAATCAAGAACACATCCGAGACTGATGAACCAAAGACAGTTTATATTGAGTTTGAAGGCGAGGGCGTGGTAACAGGCGCGGATATTCAGGTGGATTCTGATATCGAGATTATGAACCCGGAAACTGTCATTGCAACGCTGAACGGCGGAGCAGACAGCAAATTGTATATGGAGCTTACCATTACAAAGGGAAGAGGATATGTAAGTGCAGATAAGAACAAGAACGAGGAACTGCCGATTGCAGTGATCCCGGTTGATTCTATCTACACTCCGGTAGAGCGTGTGAATCTCACTGTAGAAAATACACGTGTTGGTCAAATTACAGACTTCGACAAATTAACATTGGATGTTTGGACGGATGGAACATTGGTTCCGGATGAAGCCGTAAGTTTGGCGGCAAAAGTACTTAGTGAGCATCTGAAGCTGTTTATTGATTTATCAGAGGTTGCACAGGCTGCTGAAGTTATGATAGAGAAGGAAGACGATGAGAAAGAGAAAGTGCTTGAGATGAGCATTGATGAACTTGAACTTTCCGTTCGTTCGTTCAACTGCCTGAAGAGAGCAGGGATCAATACAGTAGAGGAGCTGACAAACAGAACTCCGGAGGATATGATGAAGGTGCGTAACCTTGGACGTAAGTCTCTGGAGGAAGTATTGGCAAAGCTCAAAGAGCTCGGCTTAGAATTAAGCCAGGGAGAGGAGTAGAGCACTTAATGAGCACAAGCCGTCAGGCGTAGTGCGAATTTAGTCTCGAAGAACTACCTTATAAAAACAAGTCCGCTGGTAAGCCCAACGTGCATGGCGGCGGCATTTGGCTAGTAAGCCCGATGAATGCATAACCAAGTGTTTATAATTGGAGGAAAGATAACATGGCAAAGTATAGAAAGCTTGGCAGAACGTCAAGCCAGAGAAAAGCATTAATCAGAAATCAGGTAACTGCGCTTCTGAACAACGGTAAGATTGTTACGACGGAAGCGAAAGCAAAGGAAATCCGTAAGGTGGCAGAGGGATTGATCGCGCTGGCAGTAAAAGAGAAGGATAACTTCGAGGAGGTTACTGTTAAAGCTAAGGCGGCCCGTAAGGACAAGGACGGCAAGAGAGTAAAGGAAGTTGTAGACGGGAAGAAGGTTACCGTATATGACGAGGTTGAGAAGAAGATCAAGAAGGATAAGCCTTCAAGACTCCACGCAAGAAGACAGATGCTGAAGGTTCTTTATCCTGTGAAGGAAGTTCCGGCTTCACCGGCAGGAAGAAAGAAGAACACGAAGAATGTGGATCTTGTTGCTAAATTATTTGACGAGATCGCTCCGAAGTATGAGAACCGTAACGGCGGCTATACAAGAATCGTAAAGATCGGTCAGCGTAAAGGTGATGCGGCTATGGAGGTTCTGCTTGAACTGGTATAAGCATTAACTGCTGAGATATGATAAGAAATACAAAACAGGTTTTGTACAGGATTCACAGGTACAAAACCTGTTTTTTTATATGCACACGGATGCGGAGAGGGAGGATGCAGCATAAGCGCCTCAAACAGGATTTGTAACGTATAAAAAGAGGTGTTTATATTCATAGAAAATATCTATATACGTACCCTATTATTGATACTAGCAATTAGACAATTGGAAGATTTAGGTAGATAATAGAGATGGTTGTAGAAGTCAAAAGAGGAAAGAGAGGGAATTTATATGACTTTGTATGATTCTAAGAAAAAACTGGCGTTAGCGGGCGCAGCCTGCGGTATTGTGGCTGCAATTCTTGCATTTATGGGGAACCCGGCTAACATGGCATTCTGTATTGCCTGCTTTGTAAGGGACATGGCAGGTGCTATGGGAATGCATCAGGCAGAGGTGGTTCAGTATGCAAGACCGGAAATCATTGGCCTTGTACTGGGAGCATTTATTATCTCTGTTGCAACGAAGGAGTACCGCTCTACTGCAGGTTCTTCGCCGATGATCCGTTTTGTATTGGGGATGATCATTATGATCGGCTCACTGGTATTCCTGGGCTGCCCGCTGCGTATGATCATTCGTATGTCAGCCGGAGATTTGAATGCATGGGTAGCGCTGGTCGGTTTTATTCTGGGAGTATTTACCGGAACACTTATGCTGAAGAACGGAACAAGCCTTGGACGCTCTCACAAGACGAATAAAGCAAGCGGCTCTGTTCTTTCTATCATCATGGTTGGTATTTTACTGCTTGCTGTATGCACGAGCCTTCTGAAGGCAAGTGAAGCAGGTCCGGGAAGCATGCATGCACCAATTATAGTTTCGCTGATCGGCGGGCTTGTATTCGGCGCATTCGCGCAGAAGTCAAGAATGTGTTTTGCAGGAGGAATCCGCGACGTGATCTTGATGAAGAATTTTGATCTGCTGACAGTAATTGCAGGCCTGTTTGTTGTAATGCTGATTTTCAATATTGCAACTGGAAAATTTGTCCTTGGGTTCAATACTCCGGGTATCATCGCACATTCTGAGCATATATGGAATGCACTGGGAATGTATGCGGTCGGATTTGCGGCAGTGCTGGCAGGAGGATGCCCGCTGCGTCAGCTGATTCTGGCAGGGCAAGGCTCTTCTGATTCGGCAGTAACGGTGTTAGGCTTATTCTTCGGCGCCGCACTCTGCCACAATCTGGGTCTGGCTTCCAGCGGAACAGCAATGAATGCCGAGACCAAAGAGATCGTTGCAGGCGCCGCAACGCAGAATGGTAAGATTGCAGTTATTATCTGTATCATTGTATGCTTTGTGATTGCTTTTACAAATAAGCGCGAGAGCGTAAATAAATAATTGAACATAAACAATAACGAAAGGAAGTATTCATTATGGTAGAAGTAGATGCAAGAGGACTTTCCTGTCCAGAACCGATTATGCTGACAGCAGACGCTCTGAAGAATGCAGACGGCCCGGTCAAGGTGCTGGTAAGCGAACCGCATCAGAGAACAAACGTGGAGAAGCTGGCGAAGGACCGCGGTAAGAAGACGACCGTTACAGAAGACGGTTCAGGGTTTGTAATAGTAATTGAGTAATTGAAAATTAAATACGGTATCATAACGCGTAAGTGTGCGAAGTGTACTTTTGTTCTGTATCCGCCTGCTGGGCCGGTTTCAAGAATAGGGGCAAATCAGAGTGGATTCTGTTTTGTTAAAAAAATAATAGTCCTGTTAAATTATCTACTTATGTCAAATCTGTTTTATTTTGTGAAAATCGTGCTAAAATAGTAATATAATTATAGGTGAAATCAGATATCATATTCAAAGCATGGACAAGCACATAATTTGGCAGAAAGAGAGGATAAGAGTGTTATGTTAAAAGGAAAAGTTGCTGTGGTCACAGGAGGAACAAGAGGAATAGGCTTTGAGACCGTGAAGACATTCTGTGAGAACGGAGCGAAGGTAATTCTGTTCGGCTCAAGAAAGGAAACTGTGGATAAAGCGTTAAGTTCCCTAAAGGATAGTAATATGGAGGCAGAAGGGTATTTTCCGAATCTGAATGATTATAAAGAAGTAGAAAGCACAATGCAGGAAATTAAGGAGAAATATGGACATATTGATATTCTTGTCAATAATGCAGGTATTTCTCAAAAGGGACCGATTGAGGAGCTTTCCACAGAGGATTTTGAGAAGATCATAAATCTGAATGTGAATGCAGTATTTAATGTTTCCAAGGCAGTAACGCCTATTATGAAGGAGCAGAAGGGCGGCGTGATTCTTAACACGAGTTCTATGGTAAGCAGATACGGACAGCCTTCCGGTATTGGATATCCTACGAGTAAATTTGCAGTAAATGGATTTACGCTTTCTCTGGCAAGGGAGCTGGCACCGTTTAATATCCGGGTTAATGCAGTAGCACCGGGAATAACGAAGACAGATATGGTTGCCGCGCTGCCGGAAGCAATGATTGAGCCGCTGATTCAATCAATTCCGCTTGGCAGGATCGGTGAAACAAGAGATATTGCGAATGCATTTTTATTCCTGGCAAGTGATCTGGCGGATTATATTACTGGAGTTGTGTTATCGGTCGATGGATTAGCGAGATGCTGATCAAACAAGAATACAACGGAAAAGGATGAGTTCCGTCATGCGTCAGAATTGATTTCTTATCTGAAGAATACCGAAGATTTCTGTATTTTGGGCGCCTGTTATCCGGCTGTGGCGGGGAGAATCTGTGAAGGGATTAAGAATATTATAAAATAAGAAAAGGACTGCGGCGGGAGCCGGAGTCCTTTTGCTATGCATATTATACGGTTTAACAGCTAGTCTGCCGGATATACATCGGCATAGTATACACCGTACTGTGTGGTCAGTGCATGGTTTGCCACAAACACATCAATCTTATTACCCTTAATAGCGCTGCCGGTATCCTCGGCGGTATAAATCTGGCCGTTGATAATTACGCGGGTTCCCAGCGGTATAACACTCGGATCAACTGCAATCGTTCTTCCCGGCGTAGGCATGGTTCCTGATGCGGTAGGTCCGCCTGCCCAGCTTCCGCAGCAGAGAAAGCAGTTACAGTAATGGGTAATCCGGAAAGAGCCGAGGCTCTGCTTGCCGGTGGAATCGCCCGGATCATAAACCGGAGGCGGAACCGGCCTGTTTCCGGTGGATCCTGTCTGCTGCCCGCTTGCCGCCTGCTGTTCCGCGGCCTGCTTGGAGGCCAGCAGCTCCGCCTGTCTTGCCCGTTCAAGCTGCGCGCTGTAATTGGATAATTGACCGGATGTAGAGGCGATCATATTCTCCACTTCCGTTCGTTTGTTAGAAAGCTCCTCCTGCTTCGCAGTTAATTCTTGATGCTGGGCTTCCAGGTTCTTACCTTCCGCTTCAATCTGCTCCTGTGTTTCCAGAAGCTCGTTCAGCATATTGCGGTCATATTCATTGACGCTCTTGACAAAATCTGTCTTATTCAGGAAATCCGTCATGCTTTCAGCAGAACACAATAACTCAATAAAGGAAGAATCACCTGCTTCATAGATGTACTTGATCCGAAGCTTCATGGCTTCGTATTGTTCCTCGCCTGCAATCTGTGCCGCATCCAGACGGTTCTGTGTTTCGGCCATAACGCCTGCAAGCTGCTCTGCTTCCTGTGTCATAGCGTCCATCTGGGATATAAGATTATTAAGCTGGCCATTCAGGTCGTTTAATTCGTTCTGTAGATTAGAAGTCTTCCTTTGTAAATCTGACGAGGACGGCTCCGCAGAAACGGACATGCCGGCATGTCCTATAGCGGCAATGCAGACAGCAACAACTCCTGCACGCGCTAAACGTATTGCTCTTTTACTCATAAATACTTGTCCTTTCTTAATATACTAAATGATAATGATTGATCCGCTGCCATAGAGCATTAAGCAGGCAGACCTGACCAGTATTTTTTAACATTATACAACAAATTGCTTTATTTGGCAAACTTTGTTATTATAAATAATAAAGATATTTTATCCGGGGGCATGGAAGATGAGAAAATACGAGGAAGAACGCTATTTATTTGAGAATATTAAAGAGAGGATTTACCCATGGATCACTCAGTCCCTGAGAGAGCCCCGGGCGCTGAACGGCAAGAGGATTTCGGAGAAGGATACGCCGCTGATCGATTTTGTGGGTGATCTGATGGTCTTGTTTGTAATAAAACACGGGGAAGAGTCATATGAAATCATAAAAGACAATATGCTTCCGCCGGACTGTGACATTGAGGCGCTGTATCATATGGCATGCCAGAATCTGGTGCGGGATGTAGAATTTGTGATCGGCAATACCATGTACGGCGCATTTGCGATACTGGCAGATGGATACCATGAGGCAAGTTCCCTGTGCTTTCGGCATATCTGGAATGTGTGTGCGGAGAAGCTGAAGGATGACCTGCTGATCATGGTTCCTGCAAAGGATACAGTCTTGTTTGCACCTGCATCGCAGGATACGGCGGTGGAGAAACTGATGCTTCATGCAGAACAGGTCTATGAGGCAGGTCCGGACAGGATCAGCAGAGGCGCATTTATATTTACAAAGGATGGAAAGGAATTACTGGCATATGACGAAACGAAACATTAAGCTGATCGGACTGGATCTGGACGGGACGCTTTTGGACAGTGATAAGGTATTTACGGAGTATTCGAGAGGGGTCATAGCAGAAGCCCTGAGACAGGGTATCATTGTACTGCCGGCTACCGGACGTCCGGCGTCCGGCATACCGGCGGAGGTGATGAAGTTTCCGGGGATACGTTACGCATTGACCTCAAACGGTGCAAGGGTACTGGATATGCAGGAGGAGAGGGTGCTGTATGAACGGCTGATCCCTTATGAACCCGGGGAGAGGCTTCTTGAGATATTACAGAAATACGATGCGCTTCTGGAAATATATTATGACGGAATCGGATATGCAAGTGAGAAGGATCTGAAAGTTGTAGAGCGGTATATGCCCTCAGCGCCGATGGTAAAGTATATTTTGAATACGAGAAGGCCGGTTGAGGATGTGCGCAGGATGTACCGCAGAGAACACCGGCCGGCAGACAAGATACAGGCTCTTTTTGCCAGTCAGGAGGAGCGGAAGGACGCATTTTTTGAGGCTGAGGAGAAAGTGCCGGAGATCACAGTCTGCGGGGCTCTTTCTAATAATCTTGAGGCAAATGCCAAAGAGGCCAATAAGGGAACGGCGCTGATAAAACTGGGGGAGATCCTGGGAATTGCCAGAGAGGAAATCATGGCATGCGGGGACGGCTCGAATGATCTTGAGATGGTAAAACAGGCCGGTATCGGAGTTGCGATGTCCAATGCAGTTGACGAAGTAAAGGAGGCGGCAGATTATGTGACGCTTTCCAATGACGAGGACGGGGCGGCAAGAGCAATTGAGAAATACGTATTGAAATGACTGAAGGAAATAAAGGAGATTAGAAGAATATGTTGGATTTTATTAAGGTTGTGATTCTCGGTATCGTAGAAGGAATTACTGAGTGGCTTCCGGTCAGCAGCACCGGGCATTTGATTCTGGCGGGAGATCTGTTGAAGCCGGGGCTCAGCGATGGATTCATGGAGATGTTTAATGTGGTGATTCAGCTTGGTGCGATTATGGCAGTGGTGATTCTTTATTTCCATAAGCTGAATCCGTTTTCGCCCAGAAAGAACCAAAGACAGAAGATGCTCACCTGGCAGATGTGGATCAAGGTGGCGATCGCCTCGGTTCCGGCAGGAGTGGTAGGGGTGATATTTGATGATTATCTTGATGCGCTTTTCTATAAACCGCTGCCGGTGGCAGTAATGCTGATCGTATACGGCATACTGTTTATTATTATAGAAAACAGAAATAAGGGCGTTACGCCCGAAGTGACGAAGATTTCCCAGCTTTCTATTCAGATGCTTCTGTGGATCGGCGTATTTCAAATGCTGGCCATGATACCGGGTACATCCAGATCCGGAGCAACGATCGTAGGTGCGCTTATGATCGGAGTGGCAAGGGAGACAGCCGCGGAATTTACATTTTTTCTGGCAATACCGGTGATGTTCGGTGCAAGTTTCTTGAAGCTGGTGAAGTTTGGATTCCATTTTACCGGGCAGGAATTTGGACTGCTGATGCTGGGCTGTGCCGTATCCTTTTTGGTGTCGATTGCGGCAATTAAATTCTTGATGGGATATATCAAGAAGCATGACTTTAAGGTGTTTGGGTATTACCGCATTGTGCTTGGGGCGGCAATCATTATATCGGCGATCGTGAAGCTGATCATGGGATAATTGAAAATAAGAATTGAATAATTATAAAAGCAGGCGGCTTTTGGGGATTCTTTGAATAAACCAAAAAAGCCGCTTGCTTTTTGCAGGAAACATGTTAAAATAGGAAAGGTGAATATTTATGCAAAAAAATGTAAATTTGTCCATGCAGATCGTGGATAGAAAGTCTCATTAGATTGAGCGGAAGGGAGAAATTATGAAATTGAAAAAATTAACGAGTGTATTACTGGCATCAGCAATGGTATTTTCGATGGCGGCATGCGGTTCAGGGGATTCAGGAAAGGAAGCTTCCGATGAGGGAGCTTCAGAGGCGATTACCTCCATTGACCAGCTGGAGGGTAAAACCATTGGTGTACAGACAGGTACAACCGGCGATATTTATGTAACAGATGAGTTCGGTGAGGACAGTGTTGAGCGTTACAATAAGGGGTTTGAGGCTGTTCAGGCACTGCAGCAGGGAAAGATTGACGCAGTGATCATTGACAATGAGCCTGCGCAGGTATTTGTAAGTGAGAATGAAGGCCTTAAGATTCTGGATGAGGCATATACGGAGGAAGAGTATGCGATTGCTGTTTCCAAGGATAATACAGGGCTTACAGAGCAGTTAAACGAGGCTCTTCAGGCGCTGAAGGATGACGGTACCTTTGATGCGATCTTCAATTATTATATCAGCGGCGAGGGTGAGGCTTATACTATTGATGAGTCAGTAGAGCGAGACGGGCAGCTTGTTATGGCTACCAATGCAGAATTTCCGCCATACGAGTTCCATGAGTCTGTTGACGGCGAGGATAAGATTATGGGTGTTGACGCAGACGTTGCAAGGGCAATCTGCGATTATCTTGGCAAGGATCTGGTAATTGAGGATATGCAGTTCGATTCTATCATCACTGCTGTTCAGAGCGGCAAGGCAGATGTTGGGTTCGCAGGCATGACAGTGACAGAGGATCGTCTGAAATCCGTTGATTTCTCAGATACCTATTGTACGGCGCGTCAGGTTGTTATTGTAAAAGAGTAATAAGCTTTTACGGAAAGAGGAGGAGAGGTTAAGTAGACATGGATATGAGCTTTGCGGAGCGTTTTGCATTTAATTTTATAGATGATAAGCGCTGGACCTATATTGCAGACGGTTTGAAGGTTACTTTGCAGATTACCTTTCTGGCGCTTTTGATCGGTATCGTGCTGGGATTTGTTCTTGCCATCGTCCGTTCTACATATTTGAAAACCGGAAAATTGAAGCTTCTGAATCTGATCGCGCAGATTTATATTACCGTTATCCGGGGAACCCCGGTAGTCGTTCAGCTTTTGATTATTTATTTTGTAATCTTCGGGATGGTCAATGTAAGTAAGATTCTGGCGGCAGTCATGGCTTTTGGAATGAATTCGGCGGCATATGTGGCGGAGATTGTAAGGTCCGGGATCATGTCGATTGACGACGGACAGTTTGAGGCGGGAAGGTCTCTTGGATTTAATTATTTTCAGACTATGATTTATATTGTGCTTCCGCAGGCATTTAAAAATATCCTGCCGGCGCTTGGCAACGAGTTTATCGTGCTTCTGAAAGAAACCTCTGTAGCAGGATACATTGCGATCCAGGATTTGACCAAGGGCGGCGATATTATCCGGAGCCGTACCTACGACGCGATGTTTCCGCTCTTGACCGTAGCGGTGATTTACCTTGTTATGGTTATGATTTTTAGCAAGCTTGTAAATATGCTGGAGAGGAGGCTGAGAAACAGTGACCATTAACAATGGAGAAATATTGATCAAGGTGGAAGGCCTGCAGAAGAACTTCGGCAGATTACATGCCCTGAACGGAGTAAGCGAAGAGATACGTAAGGGAGAGGTTGTGGTTGTGGTGGGACCCTCCGGCTCCGGCAAATCCACCTTCCTGCGTTCGCTGAATCTGCTGGAGGAGCCGTCGAAGGGCAGGATTTATTTTGAAGGCGTGGATATTACAGATAAAAAGGTGGATATCAACCGACACCGTCAGAAGATGGGAATGGTATTCCAGCATTTTAACTTATTTCCCCATAAGACGATCCAGCAGAATATTACCCTGGCTCCGATCAAGCTGCTGGGTATGAGCAGGGAAGAGGCGGATAAGAAGGGAATGGAGCTTTTGGAAAGAGTAGGGCTGGCTGAGAAGGCAGATGCTTATCCCTCCCAGCTATCCGGCGGACAGAAGCAGAGGATTGCGATTGTCCGGTCTCTGGCAATGGAGCCGGATGTAATGCTTTTTGACGAGCCTACCTCGGCGCTTGATCCGGAGATGGTCGGCGAGGTACTGGAGCTTATGAAACAGCTTGCAAGAGACGGCATGACCATGGTGGTTGTGACGCATGAGATGGGATTTGCAAGAGAAGTGGGCAGCAGAGTTATCTTTATGGCAGACGGAGAGATCAAGGAGCAGGGAAGCCCGAAGGAATTCTTTGAGCATCCGAAGGATCCGAGGCTGCAGGAATTCTTGTCCAAGATATTGTAACAAATGATGGTTTCTATGGGACAGAGCTGTGTTTTCCGGCTCTGTCCTTTTCTATATTATGGGTGAGAGGCATGTACATTGGCCGGAGCCAAAATCAGGACAATGAAACTTTCAAGTATTTCTATATCATGCCTTATTTTCTACGCATATTAAGCCGATAATTAACATAGAAAGTAAAATAAAGGGATAGTATCTTCCAAGAGTTTTCCTGAGTAATAGAGGGGAAAGCTCTTGAAAAATATGTTTAAAATGATATACTATCTATATCTATGTGTAAAAGAGGTTCCTTTGATTGATATAAAGTATGGGAGGTACTCATGAAAAGAAAGAAAAATAAGATGAAGAAGCGAATATCTCTGATCGTTGCAGCCGTATTGGCGGCGGGTTCGGCAGTACCGTTGGCTGATTATGTTATGGAATTAAGAGCGGCTTCGCTAGAGCCTGGTGTCAAGTATTTTGCTGAAAAGGATGAATTTGACCAGCTGGAAATGGGAAAAACTAATGCGGCTCGTATCAAATTCGGACAGCAGGGCGGAGCTGTAGGAGATGCAGAATGGTATATGGTAGGCGGTGATGCGAACATTAAGGATGATGAAGGGAACACCAGACAGAATGTTATATTGTTCTCAGCACAAAGCCTGGGAAATACGACGCCATATCAAAATCAGACAGGTGAGGAAGTTACGCTCCTGAAATCACATGGAACGTATCCGGACCGGGCTGGGACGGATACTGAAGACGCATGGGATTCTGCTACTGCCGTAGAAGCAAAATATGAAAAAGTATTTGCCAATCATTATGGAGCCAGTACGTTAAGAAACCAGTTGGATACAATGGCGAAGGGTCCTCTGTTTGCAGATGTGAAGAGTTTGATCCTTCCAACCGATCTGCAGCTTACGGATGCTCGTAATAATGATACATATACTGTTGAAGACCAGTTGTTCTATGTGCCCGCAAGGCAGTCGGGGCAGAATAAGCTGTATTTTGGAAGCCAATTTGACGTTGAGGTGAATGATAGCGGAGCGGGAGGCATAGAAACCGGCACTCTGTGGACAACGTTAAAGAGCCCCGAGACTCAGGCAGATAAAAAAGATGTATCTTATATGTTTGAGCACAAACCGGATGGTAACTTAAGCGCGGAGGAGAAGAAGGTTACTGAGCCATATGGGATTTACCCCGCATTTGCTTTGGATCTGTCGCAGGTAGAATTTGGCTCTGTCGTGGATCGAGTAACCGGCGCTACTGCAGCCGATACGGTGGGACGGATAGACACGAGTCAGGAACATGCCATGCTTTTGAGATTGGACGGAGACTTAAAGAATTCTGGAGGCCGTGCGGTTGATGTGGCATACAATAATAGTCAGATCAGCTATAAGAATGCCCCGAGCGGTTCGAGGATTATCGTACAGGGAAAAGGGCTGCCGGATACATCTGCTTTGGATGGTGTGGAATGGTACTGGGTCAGCGGAGCCTTGGATTCCAAAGGCACGTTTAGCAGCGCTTCCGTGGCCGGAATTGTTGCTGGAAAGCTGGGAGTTACGGATTATAAAGGTGATTTGGCTTTGAGCAATTGTAAAATCTGGCTGGAGGACACGTCTAGCAGTCTGGGCGGGATGCCTTATGCGTATGAAGCACATGCGGGAGTGGTTGATCAGATCATACTTGCCGGAGTAGATGAGCCGGCAGGAGACGAACGGTTGTCTTTGACAGCTTCTGTGGCTGATGGAGTCGGCGAGACAAAAGGTATAAGAGAAACTCAAGTAACCATAACCTGGACTGATAACACAGATAATGCTACGAATGCCATGACAGGAAAATATGGACATGAGTATACGGCGGAAGTCAGGGTATCTGTGGACGATGGATATGTCTGGCCGTCTAGCAATGCTGATCTGGCAAAGAATGTAAAAATCCGGCTGGAAAACGGAGAAGAGATACCATGTGATCACATTACCGGAGGCGAGCCTACGGATGATACACCTAATGTCAGGACATTGTTCTTTAAATATAAGATACCGCCGAATCCTGTGATAGATTATAAGGTTTTGGTTGATGGCGTGGAGCAGGATCCAGCTAAGGAAATCAAATGGGTATATGATGGCACAGAGCATGAGATACAGATTATTACAGATACTACTGGCGTGAAGCCGCCGGTGCTTAGCTTTGAGCCGGCTGAAAATGACGATACGAGCCAGTGGATGCCTGGAGTGAAAAAGCTGGAAGATGCCGGGACATACACAATATACTTTAAGATCAGCGCTACGGATGGACTGCATAATACTGTGGATGCCACGACGGATGAAAGTGAAGTAAAGCCTCTTAAGGTAACGGTAGAGAAGCGGCAGGTTCTGATCAATCCAGAATCACAGGAGATTCCATGGACGAAGGATCTTGCAATTAACCAGACGCTGTACAAGGAGGTTATCGGAAACCAAAGCGTTGATCCCACTGCCGGTGCACTGGTAAAGGGGCATGAGATTGTAGGCCTTACACTTACTCCGGAGATGGGGGCAGTTATTAATAAGGACGGCATTATAAGTGAAGGGTGGATTTGGTTCTATCCGACCAAAAAGGATGATGACGGCAATGAGGTGCTTTCTTACACCGTCTGGGATCGTGAACATGACAGAGATGTGTCAGAAAATTATGACGTCCAGCAGGGTGCTGCCGGTAAGCTTACGATACTGCACAACGAGAATCTCCCGCCGGACAGCATTACGGTAGAGAAAGCGAAGACAACGTATAAGCTGGGAGAGGCCTTGATGGTGAATGACCTGAAGGTAACGGCAAGATACGGAGACGGCTATGTAGAACAGGTGCCGAAGGGAGACGGGCACGATTCTCTTACGACCAATGAAAGTGATATTGATATGACTACCTTGGGCGGTAAGGCGTTAAAGGTAACTTACACAAGAGAAGAACCAGAAGCGGCGAGAGGATCGGCATCCGAGAGCCTGACGATCAATGTGGTTGAAGAGCAGGCTAATAATAGTAATAATAGTAATAATAGTAATAATAGTTCCAATCCAACGAACAGCTCTACAACCCCGGGTACATCCACAAGGGCGGCGAATAATTCTTCGTCGGGGTCAGGAAGCGGCAGCGGTACTTCCGGCGGAAGCTCATCTGGAAGCGGAACAACGAGTACAGCAAAAAAGAGTACCACGACACCAGGAGCAAGAACCGGCGATACCAATCCGATTGCAATGTGGGTGATCACAGCTCTCTGTTCAGGAATCGCTATAGTAAGTCTGATGATTTTCAGTGTGGGCAGAAACACAAAGAAGAAAAAGGTCAGAAGTAAGAAGCATTCATAGAAATACATAAGCTGAGAAGGTTTGGGAACGAAAAGGAAGAGTCCCGCTCTCGTAACGAAGAGAAGTGTTATGAGAGCGGGACTTTTGATTATTACAGCATTTCTAAGAATGCAGTTAATCTGGTATTCAGCTGGCCGATGTCCGCCTGAGAGTAGTCGGTCTCCACATGGATATAAGGGATGCCCTTCTTCTCATTGACAAATCTGCGGATGGCAAGTGTTTCTACGTTGTATGTATGACAGGCCTGCAGGGTCATTTCTACCACGCCGTCAACTTTGTATTCATCAATCAATCTGTCAAGAAGCTCCAAACGGTTCGGATTTGGTGTCATAACGGAGCATCCGATGTCCAGATATCTCCTTGCCAGCGCATCGTATACGTCTGGATTATTCTCGTCCACCAGCTTGTCTACGGACTTAGCGCCGGAGCAGTTCTCGAAGGTTACGACGATACCGCCGTTGTTTTCAATAGCATTAATCACCTTTTCAGGGGCGCCGCCGATCGGACATCCGGTAATCAGGATGCGGGGTTTCTTTTCTTCCATCTTTCCCTCAGAATATTCCTTTTCAATCTTGGCAGTCAGGGCATCTACCTCATCTGGAATCTGTAAGCGGTCAAATTTGAATCCGCTGCCGTAGAGAACCTTCCATAGATCATGTCCTTTGATCGGGGCGGGATCATGCTTCATAACAGCGTACAGCTTCTTTAGTGCCGTGCGGGCGCGGTTTTCCACTTTAATTGCCTCACGGACCGCATCCTCCGTGATCGTAGTATCAAATTCCTTCTCCAGGTATTCCTTGAACCGGATGATTTCACTTTTCCATAAATGGAACGCCGCTTCATTTTGCGTATTGGGAAGCTCCATCAGAAAGACCTTTTTGAAATCAGCCATGTATTCGTACATCTTCTTCTTGCCGTCGCAGGTAGTCTCGCCGACTACCACATCAGAGAAATAGAAGAAGGGGCACTTGTCGGTTACCGCAAAACCATAGCTGGATTTGATCAACGGGCAGAGGTTCTTGGGAAGATCCTTTTCTGCATCTGGAATGGTTTCATCAGAGGTAGAGCATAAGCCTACGGTAACGGCACCCATGGCCATGGCAATTTCCCGCGGGAAGTAGGTGCAGTAAGCGCCTATAACAGGAATGCTCTTATCCTTGATTTCCTTTAAGGCCAGAAATGAGTTTTTGCGCTGCTGGGCAAATTCCTCAAAGACCTCCGGCAGTTCTTTAATAAGTTCCATAATTTTTCTGTCTCCTTTATCTTAGAATTTCTTACACTAACCGTAACATTTTAGCGGGAAAAGAACAATCAATATGAAGCGTAATTTGATTCAAACCATCTATAAAGAAGAGAATATATAGAAATTAACAATATATAAAATAGAATATTATGAAAATGTCTTTTTGAAGAATTCAGTATTGGACAAAGGCATATTATTGGAATATAATTTTCAGAAGAAAGCGAATGTAGTCAGGAGTGAATGGATGAGATATGAGAATGTAACGAAGGGCATTTTTCTGGAGCGTCCCAACCGGTTTACCGCTTATGTGGAAATAGACGGCAGGAGGGAGACGGTTCATGTGAAGAATACCGGGAGATGCGGGGAGCTGCTGGTCCCGGGGGCTGTAGTATACGTACAGAAGGCCGGACAGCCGGACAGGAAGACGAAATGGGATTTGATCACGGTGGAGAAGGAATGTACAGTCCGGAATGCAGACTGCAGCGCATCCAGACGGATCAGGATGGTGAATCTTGATTCTCAGGCGCCGAATCAGGTGGTAAGGGAATGGCTGGAAGCGGGGAAACTGATATCCGGGGTCACCAGGATCCAGCAGGAATGTAAGTTTGGAGATTCCCGGCTGGATCTGTACGTGGAAGCAGGTAAGCGCCGGATATTTATTGAGGTAAAGGGAGTAAGTCTGGAGGAGGACGGCCGGGTACGTTTTCCAGATGCGCCCAGTGAACGCGCCGTAAAGCATGCAGGGGAACTGATCCGTGCCGTAGAGGAGGGCTGTGAAGCCTATGTGTTTTTTGTGGTGCAGATGAAGGATGTGGATTATTTTACACCTAATATGGATACCCATCCAGAGTTTGGAGAAGCATTAAGGAAGGCTGCAGATAAAGGCGTGAAGATAATAGTATATGACTGCAGGGTGGGGTGTGATTTTATTGAGCTTGCAGATGAGGTGCCGGCGGCGCTTACAGAAAGAGAGGTTCTGGATGCGGAGCGGCTGCAGATCCTTGGAAAGCTTCCGGAGCCGGTGGTAGAGTGGTTCCGTGCAAATAAGCGGGATCTGCCCTGGAGGGAGAATCCGGAGCCGTATCATGTCTGGGTGTCGGAGATTATGCTGCAGCAGACCAGAGTGGAAGCAGTGAAGCCTTACTATGCCAGATTCTTAAAGGCGCTGCCGGATGTGAGGGCGCTGGCAGAGGCAGAGGAGGATGTGCTGCTAAAGCTGTGGGAGGGACTGGGGTATTATAACCGGGTCCGCAATATGCAGAAGGCGGCCAGACAGATCATGGTAGATTACCACGGGGAGTTTCCTGTGGAATATGAAGAGATCCGCGGCCTGGCCGGGATTGGCAGCTATACGGCGGGAGCGATCAGCTCCTTTGCCTATGGCGCTGTAAGGCCTGCAGTGGATGGGAATGTACTGCGGGTGATTTCGCGTATTACGGGCAGTGATGAGGATATTATGAAGCAGAGCGTGAGAAAGAAGATGGAAGAGCTTCTGGAACAGGTGATTCCTGCGGATGCATCCAGTGATTTTAATCAGGGGCTGATCGAGCTGGGGGCAGTTGTCTGTGTGCCGAACGGAGAGCCGGATTGCGGGAGCTGTCCGGTGAGAGGGTGGTGCAAGGCTCATGCAGAAGGAAGGGAGCAGGAGCTTCCGGTGAAGAAGAAGGCGGCGCCTCGGAGAATTGAGAAACGTACTATCGTAATCTTCCGGGACGGAGAGACCAGGGGGATACGCAGACGGCCGGACACCGGACTTTTGGCAGGCTTATATGAGCTTCCCGGCCTGGAAGGGCATCTAAGTCAGGAGGAGGTGCTGGAATACAGCAGATCCATCGGCCTTGCACCATTAAGGATCCAGCCATTAGGAGAAGCGAGGCACATATTCAGCCATGTAGAGTGGCATATGATCGGTTATCAGATTCAGGTGGATGAGCTGGAGAAGTCCTGCAGTGCCGATATGATATTTGCCCGGGCAGAAGAAATACAAAAACGCTACCCGATCCCGGCAGCGTTTGAAAAATATATGAGGTATATAATTTGACTTTAAATTATCGGCTGATGCGCAAGCCGGTGGGTCCGTTTCTTTTCGCGCACGTAGATAAACGGATAGAGGATGCCGGATAGGACCAGGCCTGCGATCACGTCCGTCACCGAATGCTGCTTTAGGAAAACCGTGGACAGAATGATGGATAAAGTAAACAGGTAGATAGCCAGACGGATACCAGACCTGTTCTTTAATGATTCTGTCCGGGTAAGACCGATACATAAACCGATGGAATTGAATACATGCATGCTCGGCAGTACATTGGTAGGCGTATCTATAGAATACACATAACGCACCAGATCAACAAAAATATTCTCCCGTGGAAATACCGAAGGCCGGAGATTCAATCCATTGGGATAAACTGTACAGATGATCAGGAACACCGTCATGCCAATGATCAGAAAGGCCGCCATCTGAAGGAAACCCTTCTTATCTGTAAAGAACAGATAAAAGGAGCCTGCTGTAATAAACACAAACCACAATAAATACGGTATGACGAAAAATTCCACAAATGGAATATAGTCATCCAACGGCGAATGAATTAGAAAATAACCTTTGGTTATGTGTTTTTCCAAATACAGAAACCATGGCATATAAATAAAGCCGTACAGAAATACTAAAGCGTGGTTATACTTTTTGAATAGCTTCTTTATCTCCATCGTATTACTCCTTTTCAAGTCCATGTATAAATAGTATATTTGGAATCCACCCGATTATAACATGAAAAGAAAAAATCAACAATATCATGAGCATGGAATTAATAAAATCTTTCGATATTGCAGATATACCGGAAACAGAGTATAATTTGTATACATTTGTTACTGCGGTTGTGACACATATTTATAAGGAGATTTATATGAAAGAGAAGGCAGTCTCTCTGGCTGACCGTGCCTATGAGACGATCAAAACAAATATCCTGAACCTGACCTATCCGCCCGGAATGCCGCTGACGGAATTGCTTGAACTGCCTGTATTCCGCCTTATTTTTATTCTGGAAGGCATGAGGAATATTCCTACCGGCTTGAGGAGAAGGTGGTGCTGTATATGCGGGAGGGAGATTACAAGAGAGCATTTGATATTCTAAAGATGGACCATTTTGACACAGGAAGGATAACAGCGCTTTTGAGTACGGCATCAGACGCTGGGCAATAATGCACATATGGAGGAGAACAGTATGTATATCTTTATCACAAACCCTAATGCACGTTCCGGCCTGGGCGGGAAAGTGTGGAGTGAGATTGAGAAGATTTTAAAGGACAGGAAGGTGTCTTATCAGGTTCATTTTACCAAATATCAGAGACACGCATCCCGGATCGTAAGGGAGATTACTTCAGACGGAGAGGAACACACGATTATTGTGCTTGGAGGCGACGGTACGGTGAATGAGGTATTGAATGGGATCAAGGAGCTTTCTAAGGTAACTCTGGGGTATATTCCGATTGGCTCCAGCAATGATTTTGCCAGATATTTTCATCATCCGTATGAGCCGGAGAGGGCGCTTGCCGCGATTTTGGCTCCGAAGAAATACGCGTTGATAAATGTAGGGCTTCTGACTTACCGGGACGGAGAACGGAAGAGGCGGTTTGCAGTCAGCAGCGGGCTTGGGTTTGATGCGGGAATCTGTCATTATGCGGTGGTATCCAAATTAAAGCTGTTTTTGAATAAGCTTCATCTTGGAAAGCTGACCTATGTGGGGATTGCGCTGGCACAGCTGCTTGCTTTAAAGCCCGGCAGGGTGACGGTCCGTCTGGATGACGGAGAGCCGGTTCCGTATGAGAAGGTTTATTTTGCAACGGCAATGAACCATCCTTATGAAGGCGGGGGCTTTAAATTCTGTCCAAAAGCAGACCCGGCAGATGATGTGATGGATGTGACGGTTATTGCGGGAATCCCGAAGCTGAAGACGCTTTTTCTGCTGCCGACGGCATATAAGGGATGGCATACGTTTTTTCAGGGGGTGCATACCTTCACCTGTAAAAAAGCTGTGTTTGAGAGCGGGAAACCACTCCCGGTGCATACGGACGGAGAACCGGTATTTCCCCAGCGCAGAGTAACGGCTGAGCTGGAACCGGATAAGGTACTGCTGATTATTGGATAACAAAGAAAGACAGAAAGGGGAATGGTAGATCATGCCGGTACTATGTTATGTTATATTAGCGGCGGCGGCAGCGGGGGCTTTATATCTGTATGCGGTCTGGCCACGGACAACCCGCATTTCGGATATGATGCAGTACAACCATGCATTGTTTGCCCACAGAGGTTATCACAATAAGGAGAAATTGATCCCGGAAAATTCTATGGCGGCGTTTCGCGCGGCTGTTGCAAAGGGGTACGGGATTGAACTGGATATTCATATTACGAAGGACGGTAAGCTTGCGGTGTTCCACGATGATACATTGGAGAGAATGTGCCGGGAGCCGGGCAGTGTGGAGGATTATACAATGGAAGAGCTGCGCCGTTTTCATCTGCTGAATACGACAGAGAGGATTCCGGAGCTTAGAGAGGTGTTGGACTATGTAGACGGGCGTGTGCCTCTTTTGATCGAGCTTAAGATTCCGGGACGGAGTCTTGCAGTCTGCGAGGCCTCTTATGAAGTGCTGAGAGGATACAAGGGCCGTTTTTTAGTGCAGTCCTTTCATACCATGGGGCTTTATTGGTACCGGAAGCATGCGCCGGAGACCCTGCGGGGGCAGCTTTCCTGTAATCTGACGAAAAGTGAGGAGAAAGAGCCTTATCTGCTGCGGTTCCTGATCCGCTTTTTGCTGCTTAATATGCTGGGAAGACCGGATTTTATTTCTTATAAGTTGAAGGATCTGCCCAATTTCAGCGTATCTGTCTGCAGAAGTCTGTCCGGTACTCCGGCTGCGGTTTGGACGCTGCGCACGGAAAAGGCCCTGCAGCAGGGGCAGGCGGAGTATAATATGTGTATTTTTGAGAAGTCCGGGGAAGATTATTAGAATGATCCGGATCTTTACTAGAATATATGGGAGTGAGGGTATATTTGATATGAATCAACAGAAGAAGAGTTTATTATTGGTACATATAGCAGTGTTGGGATTTGGACTGTCAGGCCTGTTTGGAAAACTGGTAACACAGCCGGCTGTCGTGATTTCCTGGGGCAGGGTGTTCTGTTCTTCCATATTTTTGTTTCTGCTTTTCAGAATTAGAAGACAGTCAGTTAAGCTGAAGGCCGGGAAGGATTTCCTGCTCCTGCTGGCAGCAGGCGTAATCCTTGCCATACATTGGACCACCTTTATGCAGTCCATACAGGTGTCTACGGTGGCAGTTGGGACGCTGACATTTTCCACTTATCCGCTGTTTGTGACATTTTTAGAGCCGTACATTTATCATGAGCGGTTAAAGAAATCCAGCGTGGTCTGCGCATGCGTGATGCTGGCAGGGGTTCTGCTTATTGTGCCGGAGTTCCAGCTGGGAAATGCCATGACCCGGGGAGTGATCTGGGGCATGATCGGGAGTTTCAGTTATGCAGTCCTGTCGCTGATGAACCGGAGCTTTTCGGACCGGTATCCCGGCGCGCTTGTTTCCCTGTATGAGCAGGGGACGGCGGCGGTGGTGCTTCTGCCTGCATTATTTTTCCTTCATCCTGCATTTACGGGAAGGGATATCGCGGGACTTATCATTCTCGGCGTCGCATTTACGGCCGGAGCACATTCCCTGTTTATAGAAGGCCTGAAGCATGTGAAGGTGCAGACGGCGGGCATCATATCCGGCCTGGAATCGGTGTATGGGATTCTGGCGGCCTTCTTTGTGCTGAGAGAGGTACCGGGACTTAGGGAGCTCACCGGCGGGGCCGTGATACTGGGCGTTGTGTTTTATTCCACGCTGGATTCAGCGAAGGAATAGGGGGTTGTTGATTTTGAGAAATCCGCATGTTACAATTGATGAGATTATAAAAGAAATGGGGTAAATGAAATGGAAAATCCAATTATTTCAATCGAAATGGAAAACGGCGATATTATGAAGGCGGAGCTGTATCCGGATGTGGCGCCGAATACGGTAAATAATTTTATCTCACTGGTGAAGAAGGGGTATTATGACGGACTGATTTTCCACCGGGTGATCAGCGGCTTTATGATCCAGGGCGGGTGTCCTGACGGAACCGGTATGGGAGGCCCGGGATATCAGATCAAAGGCGAGTTTGCGCAGAATGGATTTGCCAATGAGCTGCGCCATACCGAAGGCGTATTATCTATGGCGCGGGCGATGCATCCAGATTCTGCGGGATCTCAGTTCTTTATTATGCATAAGGATTCTCCGCATCTGGACGGACAGTATGCGGCCTTCGGCATGATCATTGAGGGTATGGACGTGGTAAATAAGATTGCGGCTGTACCGACGGATTACAGCGACCGTCCGATGGAGACGCAGATGATGAAAAAGGTTACGGTTGACACTAAGGGAGCGGACTATCCGGAGCCGGAGAAGGAGTAGGATAATTAGAATCTGGAAAGATAAGGAGGCTGAAACTATTATGGAAAGGATGGTTCAGACCGAAGATTTAATCTTTGAATATGCGAAACGGGATGAAGAAGGCAATGTGATCGGTTCTTACCGGGCTATCGACCAGGTGAATCTGAAGGTGGAAGCAGGGCAGTTTATTGCAATTCTTGGACATAACGGTTCGGGAAAGTCTACGCTGGCCAAGCACATCAATGCGATTTTAGTACCTACAGAGGGTACGGTGTGGGTCGGCGGCAGAGATACCAGCGACGCAGATGAGCTGTGGAATGTAAGACAGTCTGCCGGTATGGTTTTTCAGAATCCGGATAATCAGATCATCGGTACTGTTGTGGAAGAGGACGTGGGGTTCGGACCGGAGAATCTGGGAGTCCCCACAGACGATATCTGGGAACGGGTGGAGGAGAGCTTACGGGCGGTCGGCATGCTTTCCTACCGGCACCATTCGCCGAATAAGCTATCCGGAGGGCAGAAGCAGAGGGTTGCCATTGCGGGAGTTATTGCCATGCGGCCGAAATGTATCGTGCTGGATGAACCGACAGCCATGTTAGATCCCAGCGGACGGAAGGAAGTGCTCCGCACCGTGGAGGAGCTCAGGAAGCAGGAGAAGGTAACCGTAATCCTGATTACCCATTACATGGAAGAGGTGATAGACGCAGACCGTGTATTTGTTATGGATCACGGGCACGTAGTGATGGAGGGGACGCCAAGAGAAATCTTTTCCCAGGTGGATGCATTAAAGGAATACCGCCTGGATGTTCCGCAGGTAACGATACTTGCAGACGAACTAAAGAAACGCGGACTGGATATTCCGGCCGGGATTTTGAGGAAGGAAGAGCTGGTGGAGGCGATATGTCGATTAAAATAGAACACTTGAATTATATATACAGTCAGGGGACTGCCTATGAAAAACAGGCACTGAAGGATATCTGCCTGGAGATTCCCCACGGGGAATTTGTGGGGATCATCGGCCACACCGGGTCGGGAAAGTCTACGCTGATCCAGCATCTGAACGGCTTGATCAAGGCGGCTGACGGAGAGATTTACTATAATGGAGAAAATATTTACAGCGGGAATTACAATATGAAGGAGCTCCGCAATCAGGTGGGGCTGGTATTTCAGTATCCGGAGCATCAGCTGTTTGAGGTGGACGTGCTTTCGGATGTCTGTTTCGGTCCGAAAAACCAGGGGCTTTCCAGAGAAGAATGCGAAAAACGTGCAAGAGAGGCGCTGAGGCTTGTGGGACTCAAGGAAAAGTATTACCAGTCCTCGCCGTTTGAATTGTCCGGCGGACAGAAGCGGAGGGCGGCGATTGCCGGGGTTCTTGCCATGCGTCCGAAGGTTCTGGTTTTAGATGAGCCGACGGCGGGACTGGATCCGAAGGGACGGGACGAGATTCTGGATCAGATCTCATACCTGCATAAAGAAAGCGATATGACGGTTATCCTGGTGTCCCACAGTATGGAGGATATTGCAAAATATGCGGACCGGATTATTGTGATGAACCAGGGACAGGTAATGTTTAACAGCACACCGAAGGAAGTGTTTGCCCATTATAAAGAGTTGGAAGCGGTAGGGCTTGCCGCGCCGCAGGTGACCTACATTATGCATGAGCTTGAGGAGAAGGGACTTGCCGTGGACACAAGGGCGGCTACGGTAAAAGAGGCCGCGGACAGTATTATGGAGGTGCTTGGCAATGATTAGAGATATTACGATCGGACAATATTATCCGGCGAAGAGCATACTCCACAGACTGGATCCGAGAGTGAAGCTGACGGCGACGGTGCTGTATCTGATTTCCCTGTTTTTATTCAAGAATGTATCAGGGTATCTTATTGCAACCGTTTTTCTGGCAGTTATTATCCGTCTGTCAAAGGTTCCCTTTCGATATATTATGCGGGGAATGAAGCCGGTTGTTATGCTTCTTATGATCACGCTTTTGTTTAACCTCTTTCTGATCAGGGAGGGAGCGGTGGTTTTTTCGGCATGGATATTTACCATAACAGAGGGAGGCTTGAGAAATGCAGTCCTGATGGCAGTACGTTTGATCTATCTGATTACCGGTTCGTCGCTTATGACCTTTACTACAACGCCCAATGAGCTGACCGATGGGATAGAGAGCCTGTTAAAGCCTCTTGGGAAACTGCATGTGCCGGTGCACGAGATTGCGATGATGATGTCCATTGCCCTGAGGTTTATTCCGATCCTTCTGGAGGAGACGGATAAGATCATGAAGGCCCAGATAGCCAGAGGTGCGGATCTGGAGAGCGGAAATATCCTACAGAAGGCGAAGAGCATGATCCCGATCCTGGTGCCGCTGTTTGTGTCGGCCTTCCGCCGTGCCAATGACCTGGCGATGGCTATGGAGGCGAGGTGTTACCGCGGCGGGGAAGGGCGGACGAAGATGAATCCCCTTCGGTACACCGGGCGAGATAGGGCGGCTTATGGAATAGTGATCCTATATGTAATAGGAGTGGTATTGATCGGCAGATATGTACCCCTTCACATCTGGATCTTTTAGAAAGGGATGGGAATGAGACGGATTAAGCTTACGGTTGCATATGACGGAACCGATTACTGCGGCTGGCAGCTCCAGCCCAACGGAATTACGGTTGAAGAGGTGCTGAACCGGGAAATCAGCGGACTTACCGGAGAAAATATCCGGGTCATAGGAGCCAGCCGGACGGATTCGGGAGTCCATGCCCTTGGAAATATAGCAGTATTTGATACAGAGAGCCGGATTCCGCCGGAACGCATGTCCTACGCGCTGAATCAGCGGATGCCGGAGGATATCGTGATCATGAAGTCAGAGGAGGTTCCTGTGGAATGGCATCCAAGGTATCAGGATGTCATTACCAAAACCTATGAATATCATATCTATAATGCGGCTGTTCCGAATCCTATGAAACGGAGAACCTCTGCGTTCGTATCATTTCCGCTGGATATAGAGCGGATGAGGAAGGGCGCGTCACATCTGGAGGGAGAACATGATTTTGTCAGCTTCTGCAATGTGAGAGCGAATACTTCGGATACGGTGCGGACTGTACATGAGATACAGATTGACAGGGAAAGGAATGAAATTGTTATCCGGATTACAGGAAACGGATTCCTATATAACATGGTAAGGATCATTGCGGGGACTTTGATCCGCGTGGGCCGGGGCTTTTATGAGCCGGAGAAGGTCATAGAGATTCTTGAGGCAGGGAAACGAACAGAAGCGGGCGTGACGGCTCCTCCTCAGGGATTGGTGTTAACAGAAATTAAATATGGAAGATGATTTTTGTGCCGGTGCAGGAAGGCCTATTAAATTATTTTGTGCAATTTGTCAATTGACAGGGCAAAATAGGGCGTTCTGCATCGGCGTTTTTTTATGCAAAAATGCGATAGACATTTGAAATGGAGAATGGTATATTAAAAAATGGGATAAAAGGAATTAGGGAGTAAGCTTTCTACAAAGGAGGATGTTATGGACATATTTTCGATGGTATTATCATTGCTTAGCGGAGTAGCCTTGTTTCTCTTTGGCATGTCGCTGATGGGAGACGGTCTTAAGATGGTTGCGGGTAATAAGCTGGAGGCATTTCTCTATAAGATGACGAATACACCGTTAAAAGGGGTCGCTCTGGGAGCCGGAGTTACGTCAGTAATCCAGTCATCATCTGCTACGACGGTTATGGTGGTCGGATTTGTTAACTCTGGTATGATGAAGCTTAGGCAGGCAATCGGTATCGTCATGGGTGCCAATATCGGTACCAGTATTACCGGATGGATTTTATGTCTTTCTTACATAGAAGGATCCAGCGGGCTTGCTAAAATCTTATCAACGGCGACCATCAGTGCAGTAGTGGCGATTGCCGGTACGCTGTTCCGTATGCTGTCCAAGAGGACTGTATATCGAAATGTAGGTAATATTATGCTGGGTTTTTCCATCCTGATGTTCGGCATGCAGACCATGAGCGGGGCAGTTGCGCCGTTAAAAGAGAGCGAGGCATTTACCAGTACGCTGACTATGTTCTCGAATCCGATCGCAGGTATCCTTCTTGGCATTGCATTTACGGCGGTCTTACAGAGTGCGTCCGCCTCGGTAGGTATCCTGCAGGCGCTGTCTGTTACCGGTTCTCTTACCTTTGCTACGGCGTATCCGATTATTCTGGGTATCGGCGTAGGCGCGGCCTGTCCAGTATTGATTTCCGCAATCGGCGCCAATAAGAATGGTAAAAGAACTGCGTTGATTTATCTGCTGAACGACTTATTCGGAATGCTGATCTGGTCAATTGCATTTTACAGTGTGAATGCCATTGTGCATTTTACTTTTTTAAATATGACGATGAGCCCGGTTATGATTGCGACGGTTAATACGGTATTCCGTGTCGCAACGGTATGCGTACTCTTTCCGTTTATTCCGAAGCTTGAGAAACTGGCAAAGGCGCTCATTAAGGATAGCGAGGAAGATCTTGAGGATGATGCGAACTTTGATATGCTTGAGGAGCGTCTGCTCAGATATCCGGCTCTGGCAATCGGACAGTCTAACCGGGTTATGAATGATATGGCGAAAAAGGTCCGTAAGAACGTGGGCCGTTCCCTGAACCTGATCAATGATTTCAGTCAGGATAAGTTTAACAAGGTTCAAAGGAAAGAGGATCTGATCGATAAGTTTGAAACAAAACTCGGCGAGTATCTGATGCTGCTGACCAAGAGAGAGCTGAACACTATCCAGACCAGACAGGTATCGCTCTATCTGCACATCATCAGTGACCTGGAGCGGGTAGGAGACTATGCGTCGAATGTGGCGAGGGTAACGAATAATATACATGAAGGCAATATTTCTATGTCTGAAGAGGCGAGGGCTGAACTGAATGTAGTTATGGACGCAGTGCGCGAGACTGCGGAGATGGCGGTGCAGAGTGTGGAAAAGCATGACAAGGAAAAAGCAATGCGGGTGAAATCTCTGGCGGCGGTTGTAACTGCGCTCTGTGAGGAATTGAAGATGCGCCATGTGATCCGGCTGAGCCACGGAGACTGTGACCTGACACAGGGAACCGTATTCAACGACCTGCTGAACAGCCTTGACCGTATTGTGGCACACTGTACCGGTGCGGCCAGTGCGATGGTAAAAATGTACGAGACAGATTCGGATATGCATATCCATACTTCGACGATAGCAGACGACGGAAAAGAAGAGTATAGAAGGCTTCTCGTGGAGAATGCAAAGAGATACAGAGATTTATTTACTGAGTATCAGGAGAAATATAATATCGAGAAGAGTAAAGACCGTCCGCTCAGTATGGAACCTGAGCCTGAAACTGAAAAAAAGGGTAAAAGCAAAGACAGCAAAAATAAGAGTATCCTATAAAAGATAGAAGAACAGCTTGACAATAGTTTGGAAATCAGTTAGACTATCCAGCAAATAGAGTAGTAAAGGCTGAGAAAAGAAGAAGTAATATTTCCCGCACCCTTACAGAGAGCGGCCGGCAGGTGAGAGGCGCAAGAAGGAGAGAAATATGAATACATCTTGGAGCCGCGCACCGAAGGGGATTCTGGGTATGTACAGGCAGAGTACCGGAAAGCCAGCAGGCTGTGACGTATGGCGCACGTTACGCGCGGAGGCTGCGGCCGCAGCCGTTGAGACCGGAAGCGAGAGCATTCGGTGAAATAAGGTGGTACCACGAAGTATATTCGTCCTTATCCGTTATGGATAAGGACGTTTTTATTATCTGGGAATCCAGTGATATTCTTTCTTGGTGTAATTAATACGTTAAGCGCCGGAGGGGACACGACGATTGCATGCATGCTGTTTAAATATTTGAAATACAGGGATGGCTGTTATATTCTGGATCATCCTACAGACTGTGGGTTTATTGCTTTTGTAAAGCATTAATTATTATGATATAAGATGTAAAGGAGAGGGAAATATGGGAATTTATGAAGAACTTCAGGCGCGGGGACTGATCGCGCAGGTAACAGATGAGGAACGGATCAGAGATCTGGTGAACAATGGAAAGGCAGTGTTCTATATTGGTTTTGATCCGACGGCAGACAGCCTTCATGTGGGACATTTTATGGCGCTGTGTCTGATGAAACGCCTGCAGGAGGCAGGTAATAAGCCGATTGCACTGATCGGCGGCGGAACCGCCATGATCGGCGACCCGTCGGGAAGAACCGATATGAGGCAGATGATGACACCGGAAACCATTCAGCATAACTGTGAATGCTTTAAGAAGCAGATGAGCCGTTTTATTGACTTTTCCGAGGGTAAAGCGCTTATGGTAAATAATGCAGACTGGCTGATGGATCTGAATTATATCGAGGTGCTCAGGGAAGTGGGCGCACATTTCTCTGTAAACCGTATGCTCTCGGCAGAGTGCTATAAGCAGCGTATGGAGAAGGGGCTGAGCTTTTTGGAATTCAACTACATGATTATGCAGAGCTATGATTTCTATGCACTGTTCCAGAAATACGGCTGTAATATGCAGTTCGGCGGGGACGACCAGTGGAGCAATATGCTCGGCGGCACAGAACTGATCCGCCGTAAGCTGGGCGAGGATGCAGGCGCGATGACGATTACGCTTCTTTTGAATTCCGAGGGTAAGAAGATGGGAAAGACCCAGAGCGGCGCAGTGTGGCTTGACCCGGAGAAGACTTCGCCGTTTGAGTTCTACCAGTACTGGAGAAATGTGGCGGATGCAGATGTGCTGAAATGTATCCGTATGTTGACCTTCCTTCCATTGGAGGAGATCGATAAGATGGATTCCTGGGAGGGCGCACAGCTGAATACTGCGAAGGAAATCCTTGCTTATGAGCTGACCAGGCTGGTACACGGCGGGGAGGAAGCCGAGAAGGCACAGACTGCGGCAAAGGCACTGTTCAGCCAGGGCGCGGCGGCAGATATGCCGACAGCAGAGCTTGCGGCAGAGGATTTTGCAGAGGAAAACATGGATATCTTAAGCGTCCTGGTGAAAAGCGGACTGGTTCCTTCAAGGGCGGAAGCGAGACGTGCGGTACAGCAGGGCGGCGTGACGGTAGATGGAGAAAAGGTAACGGATATCAAGGCCGCCTACAGTGCAGAGGCATTTGCAGGCGAAGGCATGGTAGTAAAGAAAGGAAAGAAGAATTTCCGCAGAGTAATCATGAATTAAGAGGGAAAAAGAGGATTGCATGTTCAAAAAGGGTGCAATCCTCTTTTGTGTTTGTGAAATAATTAAAATTTCAGGTACTGTACGCTGTATGGTGCCATCTCAAGCTGGCCGTTAAGCTGTAATTCTTTGCCGCTTATCAAATCGGTCACAGAACCGTTTAAATCTCCGTGCTGTGCCGTGTAGGTATCTCCGGATGCGTTGATTGCCGCCATTATGCGTTCTTTTTCAGATGCCCGTTCAAATACCAGCTGATGATTCGTAAGAACCACATTGCGGTAGCTGCCGTTACAGAGCCCGTCGCTTTCCTGACGGATGGCAATTAATTTCTTGATATATTCTGTCAGGTCATTGGGTTCTGGAGCTTCAAAGCATGGGCGGAGAGCGTAGTCATTATCCGGAGCCTTCTGCCCTTCTACGCCCCATTCGCTGCCGTAGTAAATGCATGGTATGCCGGGCATGCTAAGGAGCAGGCCGTATGCAGGCCGTATATGTTCTTTGTTAGACAGTATGCTGGCAAGCCTTGTTACATCATGGTTGTCTACAAAGGTTACCAGATGCCTGCCCCGGTAAATGCACCATTGGTCAGAACCGTACTGGCGGTGCAGGGAGTGGGCGATCTCAAACATGTTCATGGAATTGAAGCTGGAGAAGATTCCCTTGTAGCATTCATAATTGGTACAGCTGTGCAGCATCTCGTCATTTACGATCAGATTGTAATCTCCGAAGAGTACCTCGCCGATCAATGCAAATTCTGGTTTCAGACTGCTGGTAAAACGGCGGAGCGCCCGCATAAAATTATGATCCAGACTATATGCCACGTCCAGACGGAGTCCGTCGATGTTAAATTCATCTACCCAGAATTTCACGCAGTCCAGCAGATAATCCAATACAGCCGGATTCTGGAGATTTAACTTCACCAGTTCAAAATGCCCCTCCCAGCCTTCGTACCAGAAGCCGTCATTATAACAGCTGTTGCCGTCGAAGCTGATATGGAACCAGTCCTTGTAGGGGGAATCCCATTTCTTCTCCTGTACATCCTTAAATGCCCAGAAGCCTCTTCCTACATGGTTAAATACGCCGTCGAGAATAATCTTTACATCATGCTCGTGGAGATCTTTGCATACCTCTGCGAAATCCTGATTATTGCCGAGCCGGCAGTCAATGGAACGGAAATCCCGGGTGTCATAGCCGTGATTGTCCGATTCAAAAATTGGATTCAGGATGATTGCATCAATCCCCAGATCCTTCAGGTAAGAACTCCAGTCCATCAGCTTCCGGATACGCGGAGCGTAGACGCCGTCGTTGGCATAAGGCGCACCGCAGAATCCGATCGGGTATATCTGATAAAATACTCCTTTATAAGCCCACATATTGTTACATCTCCTTCTTGTAATAAAACTTTTAGTCCTGCTTCTAGTTTACCATAGATTGGCAGCACTGCACAATGGAAAATCCACAGAAATGCAGGCGGGAGCGGCGGAAGAAAGCGGAAAAGAAGGAGAAAAAACAGTTGACAGGTGAAAAAGCCTATAATATAATAAAACAGTATGACGAAAGGAGAAACAGATTGCTCCAAAGCCCCGGAGGCATCTGATTCCAATAGAGTTAGTTTAAGAAGTAATGTAATGATTCATAGGAGGGAAACCAATGAAAACTTATATGGCTAATCCAGATAAGATTGAAAGAAAATGGTATGTTGTTGATGCTGCCGGATGTACATTAGGACGTCTGTCATCAGAAGTAGCTAAGATTTTAAGAGGAAAGAACAAACCGGAATTTACACCGCATATCGATACAGGCGATTATGTAGTAATCGTTAACGCATCCAAGATTAAAGTAACAGGCAAGAAGCTGAACCAGAAGATTTATTATAATCATTCAGAGTATGTCGGCGGAATGAGAGAGACCACTCTGGCAGAGATGATGGCTAAGAAGCCTGAGAAGGTTATCGAGCTGGCAGTTAAGGGAATGCTTCCAAAGGGACCTTTAGGAAGGGCTATGATCAAGAAACTTCACGTGTATGCCGGAGCAGAGCATGAGCAGCAGGCTCAGAAGCCGGAAGAGCTGAAACTTTAATTAGGAAGGTCGAAAGGAGGATATAAAAGTGGCAGCAGCAAGATATTATGGAACAGGAAGAAGAAAAAAATCAATTGCAAGAGTATATCTGGTACCTGGAACAGGCAAGATTACAATAAATAAGAGAGATATCGATGAGTATCTTGGACTTGAGACATTAAAGGTCATTGTCCGCCAGCCATTGGCACTGACTGAGACAGAGGGTAAGTTTGATGTGATCGTAAACGTAAAAGGCGGCGGTTACACAGGACAGGCAGGAGCAATCCGCCACGGTATCGCAAGAGCGCTTCTGGAGGCTGATGCAGATTACAGGCCGGTACTTAAGAAGGCAGGATATCTGACACGTGACCCGCGTATGAAAGAGCGTAAGAAATACGGTCTCAAGGCGGCTCGTAGAG